>Ga0302280_1000069_pt1 | contig 101571 bp, 83 predicted proteins | sample III_Fen_E1_1_FD_198771 | JGI IMG/M metagenome (GOLD analysis project Ga0302280, IMG submission 198771) | Peat permafrost microbial communities from Stordalen Mire near Abisko, Sweden - III_Fen_E1_1 | ecosystem: Environmental > Terrestrial > Soil > Wetlands > Permafrost | place: Sweden: Abisko... | reverse complement strand
GTTTTGGGAGGCGTATTCGTTTTCATAGGCATGTTGAATTTATGTTTGATGTTTATTGTTTAACCGACATCAATAGTTGTCGCCCGTTGCGCCAACTTCTTCAACATGCCTTCTTTTTTCGTTAGGCGGCTAGCCGGGCAGACACATACAGGGCGGTGACAATGTTGGATTTATCCCCGGCTATCCGGCGCGGCGGTATCGTGGGAAATTATTTCATCACCTGAACCCATCCACCGTTTCAGCTTCCCCTCAATTTTCGCACGCGGCATGGCAAACCGCTCGCGCGACAACGCTATGAGTTTATCACGTCGGCCCAAACGGTTTTCCAGCGGCGGCAGCATCTTCGCCCGGAACGGTTCGCGATTCTCGCCGCCCACCAGCAATTTCACCACGGCCTCATATTGATTCAGGTCGGCCAGTGCCGTGGCCGGAATGGTTTTGCCAAATTCCTTGGTCATCACTTCCGCATCGGTGTAGCCGATGCGAAAAGCAACCAACGTCCCGACGTTTCCAAACACGGCCTGCTGGATCGGTTCCGAAAGCTGGTCAATGTATTGGTGGGACAACGTAAGGCAGAGCCGGTATTTTCTCGCTTCCGCCAAGATGGACGCAAACGCATCCGTCGAGAAATTCTGGAACTCGTCAATGAACAGGTAAAAATCCCGGCGTTCGGATTCCGGCCGGTTGGCGCGCGCCATCGCGCCGAGTTGAAACTGCGTCACCAACAGCGAACCGAGCAAGTTCGCCTTGTCGTGGCCGAGCTGTCCTTTGGACAGATTGGCGATGAAAAGTCGTCCGTTATCCATCACGAACGGAAGATCCACTTTCTTTTTCACCTGGCCCAAAATATTGCGCACGACCGGATTCAAAAGGAACTGGCCGATTTTATTTTGAATCGGCGCAATCGCCTCGCGTTTGAAACGCTCGTCATAATTTTCATATTCCTCCGCCCAGAACGCCCGGATGAATGGGTCTTTGACCTGCCGAATCACTTTGGCCCGGTAGTGGTCATCGGTGAGCAGGCGGTTCACTCCAAGCAAAGTTTGATTGCGGCATTCCAACAACGCGGAGGCGGCGTTGTAGAGAATGTATTCGAGGCGCGGCCCCCACGAATCCCGCCAGATGCCCTTGAAAGCCGCCACAATGCCCGAGGCGACGAGGTGTCGGTTATCGGGGGCTACCGAGCCGATGACGTTCAATCCGATGGGAAATTCCACGTCGCCCGGATTGAAATACACCAGATGATCCGCCCGCTTGGGCGGGATGTGGTTCAACAATTCCTCGGCGAGATCGCCATGCGGGTCAATGACCCCGACACCATGTCCCAGCGCGATGTGCTGCAAAATCAGATTTCGCAGCAAGGTGGTTTTTCCCGTGCCGGTTTTACCGATGATGTAGAGGTGTTGGCGTTCATCAACCGCCGCAATGCCAAAGGGCTGGGGATCGCCCCAGCCGGTTTGCTCGCCAATGATGATGTGGGGTGATTCGTTGTTCATGGTGCCAAAACCAGCCGCCACTCCATGAACGTCTCGGTTGTGGTGGACGTAGTGTCGTCGGCAGCGGTGCTTGGGGCACGCCGGCGAGATAATGGCGGCTGGTTTTGAAACCTGAACGGGACGCCAGCTTACCATGCGTCCCGCAAATCGGACGCGCCGGTTGGCGCGGCTAAAATAAAAAAGCGCCCAGTCGGGCGACGCTTTCTCTCTGCTCGTTGCAAAACGTAGTGTCTTGACCGGTTTGGTCGTAAGACACGTTAGTCCTTTATCCACGCTTCGGCGTGAACCGGTCGCCTCAGCGAAATCGTGGTTGGGCGCTAGCCCTGATCTTAAAACCCGTCCCCCAACGTGTCGGCGCTACTGGCCGACTTATCGCTTTTTGGTAAAGGACAACGGCTAGATGTCATTTACCCGGCTAGCCCGCAGGGAGAAAGCGATAAGTCGGGCGGTAGCGCGACGACACGTTGGGGAGCCAGTGTGCGGCGGTTAAGCCTTAAAAGTAGATAGTGATGGGCGGCTCGCCCCTACAAACCATGTTTGTAGCCCGTGGCTGGCCGTTAAAATTTGATTGTGGGTTTATTTTCCGCAGGGTTCGGCAGCGTGGTGACGACCGCCAAATTGTGTTCTTGGTCGCAGTAAATCTGGTTACCGGGGCCGATCCAAAGCCTGGCTCCATCCAAGTCACACGTTTCCTCGTTCCGGTTTTCCACCGGTCTCGACCAGCCTTTGGAAATTCGCAGATATATTTTCATGGCCTATCCATTCAAGCACGGCTTTGGGCTTTTGAACAGGGCGTCGCCAACTTGACAAAATACTGATATAATGGTATGATTATCATGTAGTTAAATAGGTCTTTCTTTCGCACTGCACCACGTTTGCCGGATTTGGCAAGTTCACACGTCTGCGTGGTTTTCCATTTGTCCGTTAGGGTTCGGCTCTGAACCACCAGCGGGTTCACGTTCGCTTCACTTCAAGCCCATGAAATCATTACCCAATTATCTAAAATCCCAGCGCAAGCACTTGTCCCTGTCACAGGAGGAAGTGGGCTTTCTGCTGGGCATGGGCGGTCTGGGCAAGGGTGAAAAAGTGTGTCGGGACGAAAACTTTGGACGCGAGCCGTCGCTGCAAGATGCCCTCGCTTACGAGGCGATCTATGGGCGGCCAGTGCGCGAATTATTCGCCGGCATATATCAGCAGGCCGCGCAGGACGTAGCGGCGCGCGCCAAAATCCTGAACTTCCGCAAGCTTCGGAAATCCGACGTGCGGAAACAGGCAACCATTATTCAACTGGCTGCGAAAGCCAGCGTTAATCCATCAATGCAATGATCCAAAACAAAAGTATTCGTATTTTAGCCATCGCCCCTTTGAGCCGTGGGCTTGGTTACGCCATCATGGAAGGGTCGGACAAACTTGTGGCCTGCGGCAATAAGGTGATTCTGCGAGACAAAAACGCGCAGGCGTTGGCCTGGGTAAATCGGTTTATCAAATTTTATCAGCCGGATGTGCTGGTGCTGCCCGATGTGACGGCAGCGGATACGCGCCGGGCGGCTCGCATCAAAACGCTGCATCGGAAAATCATCGCGTGGGCGGGCAAGAAAAAGGTGAAGGTGCGATTGGTCTCGGTGACGCAGGTGCGAACGCAATTGCTGGGGCAACCCAAGGGAACCAAATTTGCCGTGGCCAAGACGCTGGCGGAGAAATTTCCGATGGCACTGGGACATCGGCTGCCACCAAAGCGTCGTCCGTGGATGAGCGAAGATCCGCGCATGGACATTTTTGACGCCGTGGGCTTGGCGGTGGCCTTTTGGCCGAAAAATAAATAACCCTAACCTCTTGCTGAAATGGCCGCGCCGATTGGGTTGCGGCTTTTTTCTTTAAAGAAATGTTCCCCTTATTATTAAATGTATTGTTCATTGTATTACTATCACGAAGTTTTCTTCGCAGGGGGCACGAACATAATTTCATACCCCCTATGAAGTTTTCTTCATACCCCCGACTCGGAACCTGTGGACAAGTTTGGCCTGATCTTGACGCAGTTGCCGGAGTTCTTCGCCATGGACGCGGGCGTGTTTTCCCGCCGCCCGCATGACGCGTTCGTAACGGTTTTGGATGGTGACGGTGATAAATCCCTTTACCTTCAAGTTGGCGATGTGGGTTTGAATCTGGCGCTCGCTGACGTGGAAGAATTCGGAAAAATACCGGTTGGAGGCGTAACAGCCGCGCTCGTTGTCGAGCGAATGAATTTCCACAAACAAAACTTTTTCCATGATGGAAAGGTTTTCCGATTCCCAAATCTCCTTCGGAATCCAGATGCCCTTGAAGTCTCGTGAAGGTTTCTCCATGTCTAGCATCATAGCAAGTTTTTACCAAACCCGCTAATCCACAGGTCAGGTTCACAAAAAAAGTCCGGCATGATAAAATGACACTAATCACGCCCATGGAAAATGAATCAAAACCAATATTGGAACTGCCCGGCTCCCTGCCGGTAGAAACCGAGACTGCGGCGGAGGTTCCGCACGCTTCGGCAGAGTTCCGCACGGTTCCGAATCCGACGGAAGCATTCGGCAAGATTCCGCATACTGCCGAATCACGAGAAAATCATACGCTGACGGTGCGGGAAACTGCCCGGATGTTTGAAGCAGCGGGGGTGGCGCGGACGGAGCGAACCATCATCAACTGGTGCCAGCCAAACCGGCAGGGCATGGCCCGACTCGACAGCTATTATGATCCGAACGAACGGAAATACTACATCAAGCCGCAGAGTGTGGAGACGGTCATCCAGGAGGAAATGCAGCGGTCGAAAAAAACCAATGAAGTGCCAGTTTCGGAAGCATTCCGAAGCCCTGTGGAACCTGTGAAACATGGTCAGAAATTGGCGGCGGCGAAAGCGGAGGATGAGCGCAAGGTTCAGGAATTGGACCGGGAAATTCTGGATTTGAAAATCGCCAACCGGGGCAAGGATTATCTGATAGATCAATTGAAGGGCGAACGCACTGGATTTTTTGAAAAACTGTTGTCGGCCACCCGGACGGTGGGTCAATTGGAAACGAAGCTGCATCACTTGGATGCGCCTAAATCGGATAGCTGATTCATACACCTTCGGCTTGATGTTGACAACTATTGAGCACATTTGCAACCAGAAATCAGGTTGTTTTTCCAAAGAATTTGTCCGGCCAACCACAGACCCAAACAACCGGAATTAAATCGCGAGAGAATAGAAAGGGAAAACAATCCAGCAATCCGCGTTGGTCACGGTTGTCTATTCGCTGCAAGCTTTCTTTAACAATTTTGCAACGTAAGTTGTTTTATCCTCGTTTTGAAACAGTACGTTGCGCTTTTCAAAATCCGCCTTGGACATTCGCTGGCCGGTGCCGGGCGTCAGCCAGTGGTCAACCTGCTCATATCGCGTGTTCGCGATGATGAACGAATTGAGAAGGACCTCCGGGTCGGCGAGCCGGGTTTCCAATTGTTTGATGGTCTGGAAAAATGAAATTTTGGGATCGTCCGCGCCGTCCAGGTTGCGGATGCCCTTCGGGTCCACGAATGAGACGTATTGCTTGCCGCCGATAAGCAGCCAGAGGATGAAGTCAGGATAAAAATTGCCCGCCTCAAAAAAACCGATGCCCCGGCCCCGGCTCAAATTCCGCAGCAGATACAATTCTTTGCCGTCAAAAAAACTTTGCTCTTTTTCGTAAAAGTTTTTCAGGTCGGTGACGAAATCGCGTTCGCCTTCGTTCAGGGCAACCGGACGGACATCCACCAAACTGCTGTTGAGGTAAATCAATGGTTGGTAAAGGTGCGGCCCGAAACAAATTGACCGGAACGTCCCCCATTCAATTTGCTTCAACACCTTGTTGGCGACGGCTTCCTTGACCTCGTTCAACTTCGTGATGATTTCCTTGGCCGACTCGTCAATCAGGAAACGATATTCGGGCACAAAATTCTCGTCGGTTTCGTCGAGAATTTCATACCGCAGTTGCGGCGCTTCCCACGCGGCTTTTTTCGTTTTGAAAAATACGTCGCAGTATTTTTTTAGCAGTGACACGGCGATTTCCTGCCAGCGAAAAACGCGGTCAAACCGGCCGATTTCCAATTCCTGCGGCGGTATGTAAAGGACATACCAACCTGGGTCTTCCAGCAATGCGCGGCAGGCGTGCGGCGTTAGGTTCAAATTGAACCAAGCCCGTTCGTTTTTGAACTCCTGCAACTGGCGCTCAATCTCCTGCCAGTCGAAAAAGGCAAGATGCTGCGGCGTGAGTTTGCCTTCATGACGCGGGGCTACGTCCGTAGTGGCCGCGATGTCGGGCGCGATGCGGCTTTGTATTTTTGGATACCAGTCCAGCGCGATGCGCCGACCCAGCATGTCCGCATCCGGCGGGCCAAGCACCGGCTTGGGGCCGTTGCGCTTGAAATCCATTTCCGGCGGCAGCCGCAAGATTTTCAGCTTTTGCGTGCCGAGGTTTTTGAACGTGGGCAGGACGAACTCGATGCGGTCGTCGTTGGGCGGCAGTCCTTCCTCCTCCAGATATTCTTTGAACTGCTGCATGAATTGGGCGCGGACACCAAAGACATTCAGCGTTTCCAGCAGATTGATATGATCCGGCTTGTGCCCTCGGAGTTCGTCCACGAAGCCGCTGCGCTTCAACCCAAATTTGTAGCCCTTCAGCCGGACTCCGCGCCCGAAAAGCTGGATGATTTGCGAGCCTTCTGTCTGGCCGACATTCATCAAGCCCATCGTGCTGACGCGCCAACTGCTCCAGCCTTCCGTGAACTTCTTCGAGCCGATGAGCAAATTGATTTTGGATTCGGCGTCATTGATGCCTGCGAACAGCGATTCGGAAAATGGCCGGTCTGACACCTTCAATTGTTCGGGATGCCGGTCGCAAAGGTCGCGGAGCTTGGGCGCGTCGCCGACATTGATGACGCCAAACGGTTCGTTGTTTTCGCCGAGACGCAGCGCGATTTCGCCGTCGCTGCCGGTCAGGTGGTCAACGTGCAACGCGGCGACGGTGGCCGCGTTGAAAACAGTTTTCAGGATGTCGGTAAAAATTTCGGCGGGCGAAAGGCCGCTTTCAATCAGGAACGGATAGGCGCGGCTAAAAATGTCGTTGCCGTTGGTGTTGTGCAGCCCGGTGTTGCCGGACAGCAGGCGTTGAATCCGCGCGATTGACTCCGCGCCGCCGTGGATGAACTCCGCGAGAAACAGCAACACGTCAACCACGTCGGAAACATCCTGCCGGCCTTCCGTGCGGACGGCGGTCACTTTGCTGCCGACAAGAATCCACAACGGGCGATCAATCAGAAACGGGCGAAAGGCTCGCTCCTGATTGCCGTAAAGCACGACTTGCTGATAAAACGCCAGCAAGCAGGCCGTGAGATACAACCGGCGCGTTTCCTCGTCGCGGTCGTCGGCCAGATTCAAAATCCGGTAGTCTTTGCCGAAGCCATCGCGGTAAAAATACTTGTAGGAATAATCAAACAGGACGCACTTCGCGTATTCCTCCGTGAGTTCCGGCTTGTTGGCGGCCTTGAGCGCCTGGCTGAACGTGGCGGAATACTCGAACGAAAAACCCTGTTCACACAACTGGTCGCGGTTTTTTTTCCATTTGAAACCGCCCGCGCCGCGATGGCCTTCGTCCACCAGCACCAGATTGTTGCCCTCGAACGCATCCACCGCGACGGTTTTGTCGCCGCTGTCCTCGGTCAATTTGGTGATTTCCAGAATTTCCACCGAATGACCGGCAAACAGGCCGGTGCTTTCCTTGGAAAATATTTCCGCTTCAATGCCGCTGGCCGTGAACTCCTGCTGGTGCTGGCGCGAAAGCCCCTCGTTGGGCGTCAGCAAAATCGTTCGGTTCACCTCCCGCTCGCGTCCGTGCAATTTCAGGTAATGGCGATACTGGCAAATGTTGACGTGCATGAGCAGCGTCTTGCCGGAACCGGTCGCGCTCCAAAATGCCAGTTTGCGCAAAGCATCCGCGACAAACGGCTTGATCTGGTCGCGGTCGGATTTGTCCAGGTTGAATTTGGCAACGTGGTCGTTCAGCCCGTCCAACAACTGATCGGCGTCGCGAAAATAGCGGTCCAGATAAATTTCCGTGAACAGCAGGCCGAGATATTGAAAATACTTCCACCGCAGCGGCTCGCCGCGCCGGGCGCTGATGGTCTGCGTGTGGCGGACAATGTTTTGATCGTAGGCCAGCAGCAAATCCTTATTCAACTGCTGGCGCGGGAACAACCGCGCCGCGATGACGTGGTGGAAACGCGAGACGTTGTTTTCGTCCACACCTTCCAGCGCGGTGTCGTGCAAGCCATCGGTTAGCGGGATGAAAGAATCCGCCTCGAACAAGCCAAGAATCCACTGGTTCAAAACCAGCCGCTGGTCGAAACGCAGCGCGGGCGCTTGCGGGCGGCGGGCGCGGCGGCTAGTGGTTGGCGCGGCGGGAGGCATGGGCTGTCAGTTATCCGCCCACACAAACTTGCGCTTCAAAAAATTCAGCCGGTCAAAGCGAAGAAGTTTATCGTGCTGCAAACGACCAACAATAATTCCTGGCGGAATGTCCAGCCGCTGGGCGAAGCTCAAAACCGATTGCTGGCGAAAATCCCGGCCTTGGATAAAACCAATGTATTTTTCTCTGGGGATCAGAAATTCGCAGGCGAACTCGTTCGCCTCTTTTTCGGTTACATCATTGTCTTTGACGCCTTCCATGAACACGCCCGTTTTGATTTCCTGCAAGACGTGTTTGGCTTCGTGGAAAAATGTGAACCAAAAATGGTCGTCGGATTTGTAGAGCAGACTCAATTGAATGAGCGCCTTGTCCTTGGTCAACCAATACGTTGCACCGCTCACGCGCAGCTTTTTCAACTCCGGCGTGAACACAAGTGCGACGCCCGCCTCGGCGCAAAGCTGTTGCATCTGTGTCTGGAACTCAGTTGGCTGCTTTTTCGTCAAGGCGCGGATTTGCTTCAGTGCCGCCTTGAATTTCTCGGCATCGAATGGCCGCGTCTGAATTTTTTGCGCATCCAGTTCACCTTTGCGGAGCCACGCGGAGACGATGCCAAGCTCGTCCGTCGCCAGCTTTGACTTGCGGAAGCGAACGGTGAATTTCGCCCAGTAACTTTCCCAAAGCGTCGGCGTCGCCGTGCCATAATATGCGAGGGTGAATCCAACTTTTTCCTCATCGCTCTCGCCCGCCGGCAACCATCCCAAGCCAACCATTTCTTTGTAGGGAATCCGTTTCAGCCATGAAATCGCATCTTGAAAATCAACCTGCTGGGCTTTGCGCGCAAGAAATTCCTGATAATTCGCATCGAGGTTGAGCCAGAACGCGGCGGGTGTGCCGAGCGCCGTTTCGAGCTTTACCGCAGTTTCCGCCGTAATGGGCGCGATGCCTTGGATGATTTGATTGATCGTCTTGCGGCTCAAGCCGACGCGGTCAGACAATTCAATTTGGGTCATGCCCAGCGATTCCAGCGTTTCGGCCAGCGTGTCGCCGGGCGGCGTGCGGTCTTGCGGTGAGTAAGCCAATGGAGTTTTGTCAGCCATGATAGTCGAGTATGTCGGTTATGGTTATTGCCGTTACTTTTGTCCAATCCAGCCCGCCGTCATCTTTGCGCGGAATCGGCTCGTGACATGGTTCAAACAGCAAGCGGTAGGGATGATCGAGGTCCACGGCCAGCTTTCCCTTCAAATTGCCGGTCAGTTCATGGCATCGTGCGCCGGGCAATTTCCTCATCATCTCCAAGTTCGGGGCTGCCGCCAGTTCGTCCAAACGTCGGCGGATCAATTTGCCTCGCCGCTCGCCCCATTCCCGCTTTGCGTCCGCAATGGTCTGCGAATGCTTTTGGAACTTTGTTGTGCGAAAATATACATCCACAAGCGGTTGGGGTCAATAATTATGTTTACCTGTTTGGTTACACATTTTACACATCCTGCACATCGAACATCAACCGCTTGAACTCATCCTCAATACGCCGCACCTTCCACGTCTCGTCGGCGCGCTTGAGGTTTTCCAGGTTGTTGTCGCCGTTGACGTAGATGACGGCGAACTCCATATCCTTGGTGTTGTATTCCTGTTTCTTGAAAAAATCATCGAGTTCCTTGTTGGATTTCTCGGCCACGTTACGCCAGATGACCAGCGTCTTTTCACCGGCGGGATTCAGGCCGGTGACGACCTTGAAGCCGCGCAGGGTGTCCGTGTGGCTCACGCGCAGGCCGAGCAGATAATTGAACGTCTCCACCAAATCCACGTTCACGGCGCGCGACTCGCCCACGCTGCCGGTGGCGATTTTTAGCTGGTAGGCGAACGGGTTGGCGAACTGCGCCACCGCCAGCAACGACGCGCTCCCGGCGCTTTCCACGTCCAGTTGGTAGCGGAGCAGATAATCCTCTCGCAACGGCGCGTGCTGGCGCAACAGGTCGTCCTGCGCCTCCGTGCGTTTCAATTCCAGATTGTTCAAGGCGTCCTCGTAGGATTCGAGGCGGAGATATTTGAACAGGTGGCTTGAACCTTCCCGCGAGACGGGTTTGCCGCCCTTCCAATCTTTGGAGTAAATCAATTTTTGCAATCGGAGTTTCAGCACGGCGTCAAAATGCTCGCCCATTTCGATGAGAAGATATTTTCGCCCGCCTTTGTCCTCTCTGTTCAAATCAATAACCGCATGGCCTGTTGTGCCCGATCCACCGAAGAAATCCATGCACCAACTTGATGGTGGTGCGGCCATTTCCAAAATGCGCCGCACAAAACTAAGCGGTTTCGGAAATCCAAAATCCAGTCCCATGCCGGGAAGTATTGTTTTCGTATCAACTTGCGTGTCGTCAAACATGACCGATTGCGGCGTCATGTTTTCATACTCATCAAGATAGTTCTTAACTCCCGGCACGGTTGTTTCATCTTCGCCAAAGTGAAAACCCGTCGGCTTTCGCGCCGCAATCTCGTCAGTCTTGTCTTGGTCAAACCTCCAGTTGTCGGAAATTTTACATTTCTTTTTCGATGTCGGATGAATTAGCAAAACATTCGGATACACAATTGCGCCTTCACTTTGAAGTGTGCGGTTTGGATTTCCTGAACGATAGACGCCCTTTTCGTCGAACTCGGTATAGTGATCGAAAGCCTTGAACATCGGGATTTTTGAAATCTCCCGTAGATTCTGCCGCTTCTCGTCATCGGTCAGTTTCATTTTTAGCAGAGCTTTGGTGCGCTTCTTAAATTCATCCACATACGGTTTCTTTATCGCCCATTTGTCTGCACGCGCAATCGCATCCGGGTTCTTTATGCTGACGACACAATAGTCATGAGTCGTCGAGAGAAACTGCGACCAACTTTTGGTTGAAGGATTCACGCGAACGATTGTTGCTTCCGGGCTGCATCCAAATTGCAGTGCTTGAAGCTCGGCCAATCGCACATATTCGTGGTCGTCCACGCTCGTGAATAATGAACCTCCATCAGTAAGCATTGCCGATGCTCGCGCCAAGCGTGACTCCATCATGGCGAGCCACGACGAATGTTGATATGTGTCCTTGTAACAGAAGCCGTCGCTGCCAGTGTTGTAAGGTGGATCAATATAAATGCACTTCACTTGTCCGCGAAAGCGTGCCTGCAATAAACTGAGTGCGTGGAAATTCTCACCGTGAATTATCAGGCCGTTCGTGGCTGCGTCCAGCGTGGCCGCGCCGCCCAAAATCTTGTCGTCCGCCAGAAGCCTTTCCTTGAACTCCTCCGGAAAGAATTTTGTGTCCAGCACCAGAAATGGATTGGCTTTCAGAAATTCCACCGCGAGCGGGACGGAATAGCCGGGAGTTGGTGTCTGACTTTTCGCGGTTGAGGCGGAAATGAGTTCACCCTGTTTGGCAACCGGCGCGGGGGTGCCGGCCTTGATTTCATCAATGGCAAACAGCTTCACCCATTCGGCGCGCTGCGCGTCGTTGGCGGCAATCTCCGGGTAAAGCGCTTCCGCCACGCGGTCGAGCGTCACGCAATAATTCGTCTCCACCACGAATTTCTTTTTGAGCCAGAGTTTTTTCTGGAAGTTTTCCAACTGCTCCAAAAAATCAATGATCTTGCGGGCGATGGCGCGAATGGCCTTGATCTTGGCGAGGTATTGCCCCACGCGCGGAGCGTCCTCGGCCTCAATGTCGTCGAGGTGCATGATCTCGTTCTTGATGTAGAAATCGAGCTCGCGCCGGAGAAAGCCGCCGATGTCTTTGTGGATGAAATAATCGAAGCTGTTGCGGGCGGTGTAATCGCCCAGATGTTTTTCCAACAGCGTGCGGTTGGGATTCTTTTCCGTGGGCGCAAACCGCGCCAACGCGGATTTCCAAGCGGTGAAGCCGGGAACATTCAGAATCGTTGCGCTGGCGAGCGTGTTCAGCTCGGCCTGCTTGCGCTTGTCGGCGTCGGGCCGGTATTCAAACCGGATGACGAGTTCGCCGTCGGTTTCCAGCAGCGGCTCGTCGGCGCCCAGTATGAAACGGCGTTCCTGCCCGGCGGCGGATTTTTTGTTGTCCGCCTCGGTGTCGGCCTCGACGAGCTTGAAATGGATGCGCTTGCCGTCGGCCAGCTTGAACGTGTAGTCGCGCAGAAATTCGCTGGTCTTGATGTAGTATTGATCGGCATTGGCCCAATGCAATTTCACTTCCTCGCCTTCGTAGGGAATGGCATAGACGCCGGCCTTGTAGCGGCGCAACGCGAGAAAATCACCGCCGGAGTAATAGCGCCGGAAGAAATTGGCGAGATCGGACAGGACCTCGTTTTCCAGCGCGGACACGTCCACGGTGGCAGCAAGCTGGGCGCGAAGTTCCTTCACCTTGGGCGATTGCTCGGCCTGCTCGGCGCTGAATCCAGCCGCACGCGCGGCGGCGATGGCCTTGGCGAGTTCGGTTTCCAGCCCGGCGCGGTCGCCGGTCTGAATTTTTTCCAGTTCGGTGCGAACCTGCGGCAGCAAATCGTGATCGAGAAACCGCGTGACCTCGGCGCGCTTGGCATTCATCACACGGTAGATGCCAAAGTCGAGGTCGGCCTGGTCGAGCATGAACAGCTCGGCGATTTCCATTTTCAGCTTGGCGAGATCAATTTTGGGCGCAACGGCGACGGGCTGTTCGCCGACGACGTATTCCGGCAAGTCCAGAGTTTCGTCGAGGTAGTCGTCTTCCAATTCCTCCAGCGCGATGATTTGCTCGGCAAGGTTGTCCTCGGCTGGCTGGCCGTCGCGGATTTTTTCCAGCCGTTCCTTCATGGTTTCCAGCGTGCCGGCAATGGCGGGGCTGGATGAGGCCAGCAGCTTGCGCAGAATCAACGTGGTCAGCGCCCGCTGCCGGACGGGAATGGAATAGGTGTCTTCCCGCAACAGAAATGCGGAAACCGCCTCGTAAAATTTATGTTCGCCTTCCGTGGGCTGAAACGGGCGCGTGATGGGATGCCGTTCGGTATATTGAATGTATTCGGTAACTTGGTTGCGGAGCGTGCGTTTGCAAAAACCGGCGAGACGCTCGCGCAATTCCTTGAGGTCGCTGTCCTGCCGCATGTATTGCGAACGGAACGAACCAACGTCGCCAAAAATATGCTCATCAATGACGGTGGAAAGGCCGTAAAGTTCAAGCAGGGAATTTTGTAGCGGCGTGGCCGTGAGCAAAACTTTACGCCGATTTTCCAACGCCCAACGCAATCGCTGACCCATTTGGTTGCTGGGGCGGTAGGCATTGCGGAGTTTGTGCGCCTCGTCAATCACCACGACATCCCATTGCACGGCGCGCACGTCAGTCTGCATGGCGCTGGCGAAATTGAGCGACGTGATGACGATGGCATCCGCCAGAAATGGAGCGGGGTTGCCGTCGGCCTGGGCGCGGCGAAAGGCGACGGAATCCAAAATGACTGTGGGCAGGTTAAATTTTTCCTCCAGTTCCAGACTCCACTGTTTGCGGATGGACGCCGGACAAACCACGAGCAAGCGCCGTCGCCCTTCCGCCCACAGCTGACACAGAATCAATGCGGCTTCGATTGTTTTGCCGAGGCCGACTTCATCGGCGAGAATCACGCCCTTGCTCAACGGTGATTTCAGCGCGAACAGCGCGGCGTCAATCTGGTGCGGATTCAGGTCAACGGTGGCGTTGAACAGGGAAGCGGAGAGACGGTCGGCGTCCGCCGCTGGTTTTCGCAGCGTGAGATCGTGCGCGAAATAGCGGGCGTGATAAGCCGTTGTTCCCTCGTGGCTCAAGATGCGTCCTCAAATGGTAGGGTCAAGGGCATCATCAAAACGTTGATTTTGCCCGCATATTTGTAATGTAATCAGCGCAATCTGAATAGGAAAAGTTACCGCAATAAATTCGCGTGCTGTTTCAGCCATCGCTCGGCCTGCAAATAATTAGGAACAAGGCGTTCTACTTCCTGCCAGAATTTTTCCGAGTGGTTCATTTGTCTCCGATGCGCCAGTTCATGCAGGATGATGTAGTCGCGCACAAAACCCGATGTCTGAATCAATCGCCAATTGAGCGAGATGGTTCCGCGCCGCGAACACGAACCCCAGCGAGATTTTTGATTCCTTACGGTGACGCGGGACACATTCACTCGATGCAGTGCCGCCAAGTCCATGACGCGGGGCGGCAGTTCCTTGGACGCAAGAGCGCCAAGGTGTTTTTGGATCGCTGGCCGCAAGTCATCGTGTGCATCGGAAACATTTATCCGTTCGGTGCTGAAACAGATTGAGCAGCCAGCGTCAGGTTCAATGCTAATCAACTCGCCACGAAAAAGAATCTCCGTTCCCAGATTCCAAGTGTCAGGAATTTTTGGCCGGGCTGCCAGACGTTGGAATTGTTGTTCAAGCCAACCGACGTTTCGTGAGGCGAAATCTCTAGCGGCTCGAATGCTTCCGTTGCGTGGGATCGTCACTCGCGCTGTGCCATCGGGACGCAGACGGAGCAAATAGCGACGCGCTCTCGGATGATGCACCATTAAAAGCGGCACAGTTCGCGAGCCGACCTGCATCGCATCGGTCTTCGGTTCTTCCAGCTTTTTGAATCTGAAAAGTTTTTTTAGAATCACAAAATCATCAATCTCCCCACCAAGGTTTTTCAAACATATCCCGGTCAATTTGCGCCGGTTCAATACATCGCGGATCATCCGTCTTTGGACTGTTGATGAGATTGCTGACGGGATAAATTTTCAACGGTTCTTGCAGCGGGCTGTTTAAAGCTGATTGAAACAATTCGCCGCCGGTTTTGTTTTCCAACCACCAACGATAATGCGCCGGTTGCACGATGACTGGCATTCGGTGACGGGACATTATTTATTTGTTAGCAACGACACGAGCAGCACAACCACAAATATGGCGATTCCGAGGATTAAAAAAATAACCGGCCATATTACGGCAGGGCGGATGTCATTTTCCTGATTGGTCTTGTCACCGTGCTTTTCATAGCTGGAATACGATAGTCCAGTTCCTGGAAAGCTCACCGTTTTGCGAATGCCGTCCTTTGAAATATTTGCTGTCATTCCTGGGCGACCTATCGACACAGAGACTCTCTTCTTTCCCAGATTCAATCTAATGCCGGGGAGCAGGCTGAAACTTTTTCTGAATCGAAAACCCATAATTATGTTTCAATCGAATCATCCCTTACGAATGTCGCTATCAATTTCTGCAAATGGTAAACTCCAAAAGCCCCTATCGCTCCGACAATGTATCTGCCCAAGGCCTCCTCGTATTCCCTCTTTTTTTGCGCCTTTAGTCCTCCGATGAGCCCTTCCAGCGCCAACAAAGCACAAAACGCAATCAGGCCAACAAGGACGAATTTAGTCGCCATTACGACAATGGTTTTGCCGACGCTCCGGTTGGCCACATAGGAGATCCATCCAGAATAAGATAGGAGCATTAGAATTATGCACTTGTTTACCCAACTGAACGCTACTTCAAAATTCCAATCTGCCATCGTAATGACAACCACCGGCAGTGTCACGCAAGACAAGATCAAGTCCGCCTTACCGCGATAGATAACCACTTTTTGCCTACGTCCCCAATTAATCCCAGGAATAGCCAACAATAGACACGCCACCAGCAGAACCCCGTAAATGATGTAAATGGTCTTGGTTGCCTCTGGATTCATATTTGCGAGTTTACTTTTAGGTTTAATGACTTCGTGCGACTGCTATCAGCGGCAATCTCGGCCAGTTTGCCAATCAATGCCTTGAGTTCTTGGGCAAATTCACCGGATAGAATGGCGGCCATAGTTTCATCGTTCCAGTTACGATGTTGATCCCACCATGCCCAGACCGGCCACCATTCTGATGAATTACATCCGGTAAACATCGCCTTAAATTGGCCCATAATCTCGGTCTTCAAAGCGCTATTCAAAATGGGGCCAATGTATGCGAAGCCAAAAAAGAAATTCCGGTAATCACTGACTTCGCAAACTACGCCAAAGCGCAAGTTCAGAGCTTTTAATTCGGGTGTTGTGAAAACATATCCATCTTCTTTTTCCCCGTGGCCTGATGGCATCTCTAAAACCTCCAAGTTTAGTTCGCGAATATAGGGTTCGATCTGTGAGTTCAATTTAGCGATGATGGCTTTGCGAATTTCCCAATTTGCATTCCGCAGACTGGCATAGGCCATGTAATTGTTTTTGTCCTTGAGGACAGCTTCGATCAGTTCTTGGTTCATGCGCGTGCTGGTGTTTTGCTGGGTGAGGTCTTTAATCAGATGGATATATTGTGTGATCGTCTCGCGGACACCTGGCGTGTTCGTCGCCTCCTTGCGACAACTTTCCAACCACCGCACAATGTCGCCCCGGTAGGAAACCAAACGCAAGTTTGGTCCGACAGCTTTTTCAGCACCGTCAGGCGGACTGTCGCCATTGAGCGTCAGGTATAGCAGAGTCGCCTTGGGAGCATATTGATGGTAGCGCTCCAATTGTTCCTCTTGCAAACCAGCGTAAATTTTATTTTCAATCACAATGCGCCGGTGGCTGCCATCTGTGATCTCAATATCCATCCGCCCTAGCGCGCCAATTGAAACTTCGGTGGCAACGCGTGCGGATTCGGGATCGAAATCCGGGATACTTAAACCTGCGAGAAAGTGTTTCAAAAAAACGGCACCTTGACCATGTGAACCTTGCGGATTCAAAAACTCCGCTAGAATTGGCGAGTGGGTGCGAACTTCGTAATGACCGACGTGCAAGATGTCGAAGATGTTGAATCGTTCCCCCCGGGCCTCGGTAAGCGCCTCCTCATAGTGGCGGATATTCCTCGCCAAGGCGAGAAGCTGGAAGCCACAGGATTTGTAATCCTCATCGGTCACAAATTCATCCCTCCAAATACAGCCGATTGCTGCGCCGTGGAGCATTTTTTGATTTCGCGGTTCATGCAGGGAGATGCAATGACGCAAGGATGCAATCAGGCGAATCTGAGGACAAGCGGGAAACAAAGAAACAGTTCTGGACGGCGTCGGTGTGCTTCACGCCAGATTTTGGGCCGCCATGGCCAACGCTGTAGATTCCAGCGAAGTCATTCGAATTATGGCGTTGCCAGAGTCATGATTTCACGCCGAGGTTCCATTAAAGCGGCAATGATTTGGGCGAACCAGGCAATGTTTATTTGCCCCTTATGATCCAGAAACTTTCCCTCTTGGGTTCCCGCCCGGAATGAGCGGCGGACGGTAGAGCTTCGCGAGCCGCTTTAACAGTGTGGGCGTCAGTTCGTGGAGGCAATAGTCTTTGACGAATTGCCGGGCAGCGCGGACGGCGCTGGAATCGGTCGTGCGAATGACCGCCTCGACCAGTTGAGCGGCGGAACGATTGGACACGTTGGCCGAACCGATAAAGGCGGCATGGCCAACGACAAAAACTTTGGCGTGCAGGTTGGGCACGCTGTAAATCGCCACGCCGCGTTTGACCAACTTGATCAGGTCTGCCGGACAGGTCTGGCCGGAAGCGACGGCGCGCTCGCTGGCGTCCACGACGAGGCGGCTGCCCTTGGACAACGGCAGTAGGTGGCTTGCACCCGCGCCAAAATACGCCACCGCCACCGCGCAAGGTTGCCGACAGTTGCGCACGGCCTCGGTCAACTGCGGCCAAATCTCTTTGCTTACAAAAATCGTGCCCATGCTATTTACATTCCCGGCTCGCCACTGTTTTTCACCTCGGCATCCCACCTTTCTATCTCACGCCCAAGCAAATTATTCATTTTAGCAACGCCTGTGTGAATGATGTATCACGCACGATTCCCTGCCGCCGCGCCGTGGTTGGCATGAAATTACAGCTTTGCGTTAAGAATGCGAACAACGCGGACAAAGCTCGGCAAGTGCTGACTCAATATGGCCGGGTCGAGTTTTTCCAGCACCTCGAAGGAGCGCTTTCCTTTGGCGTAGTAATTTTGGCAGTCCTTCGTGGCGACTACTAACGCATCTTGGACGACACCTCGCGCACGCTGCTCTAGGTTGGGATGTGCAGGCAACGGATTATTGTTTAGTTTATGTTTGTAATGTGCCCGCAGCGCCGCTCGATCCGCGACAATCCATGTTTCCATGCAGGTCGTCATAAACAAAACCTGATCATCCGTCGCCCCAGCGGGCTTTGCCCAAGACGCAACAGTCGTGACCGCCGCCAGATGTTTCCAAGCCTGCTCGATGTCAACCATTGGTTCCTCACTGTCAATCCACATGGCAACGTATTCGCCAGCACCACCGGCTTGGTGCGCCGTGCAAAACCGATCATAAACTTTGCCGCGTCCGCCACAAGCGACCAAGCGGGGTTTGCGTCCGCTAAATCCCATTCGGGTCAATAAAGTATGGAAAGCCTGTTGGCAGCGAATGGTCAAATACTTGGAACTGCTTCCATCTTCATAGGCACCGCTCGCGCCGCCTTCGACGTAGATATACGCACTCACCAACGCTTCCCTCCAAGTTGACCTTCGATCCATAACTGGCCAAGACGATATTTCTCAAGCCATGTTTTTAGTTTCGCTGCGGAAAGGCGGTTCATCTCCGTCTTCCCGTCATGCTTTTCGCACACCACGACGCACTCCGGTGTTTCTGTCATCGCATCCACCAAAATATCCGAGTGCGTTGTTACGATGAGTTGTGTCCGCTCGGACGCCTTGATCAATAGCTCAGCCACCTTGGGCAATATGTCTGGGTGCAATCCAAGCTCCGGCTCTTCGATGCAGATGAGCGGCGGTGGCGTTGGGTCGCAAAGAATCGCTAACAGGCACAGGTAACGCAGCGTTCCATCCGACAACCGCGTGGCTGGAATGGAAAAATCGCCTTCGGTAAAGAAAACTTGAACCGTGCCGCCTTCAATGAGCACGTCGAAGTCGGTAATACCTTCGTAGAGATCTTTCAATCCAGCGAGAATCGCTTTCTTGGCGGCAGGAAAACGCGTTTTCAACCGGTTGAGAAAAAGTCCAAGATTCGAGAAATCTTCTTCCAGCGTGTCATTCCTCACGTCCGCTTTTTGCGGTTCTCGGAAAACGGCGCTCCTTCCAAATGACCATTCCCGGTAAATCCGAATTTTTTCATAGCTTTGCGCCAGCCATGCCAATTCTGGGTATGCTTCTGGGTCGCGCCGCTGCGCCAATATTGAGCGGTCGGGTTCAATGGTATCTTTGGCCAGCCGCCGTTGTCCTTCTCTTACCGTATTGACTACCGGCTGCCCACGTTGGTAGCGGTAGTAGAAATAAACATCATCTTCGTCTTTGTAGCGGACTTCGGTATCTTCCACGCGCTCGTCATCCAATGAAAACGCCTGCGACACGGGATGGAAAGCGACGGCATGGCGAATTGGCTTGCACTCGCCTTCATGGCGAATCGGCTTCAACTCGTTTGGATAGCTCACCACCCACTCGACGGAGGCCGGGGCTTTTTGTTTTCCTTTCCATATCCACTCCGCCACACCACCGCCTTTCCGTGTCACCTCGCGGAACTCTTTGGGCGCAGAGCGCATCAGGCTGATGGCTTCAATCAGGTTTGATTTTCCGCTGCCGTTCGGGCCAATGAACAGATTGAGCGGTTGAAGATCAATTCCCGCGTTGTCCGGGCCGAAGGAAAGAAAATTCCTCGGTTTTAGGTGTTGAAGCAAAGCAATGTTTTTTGCGTCAGGCATAGTTCAAGTCTCCTCAATTTCAGTTTCATCAGCAATACCAGCTTCATCCGTGGAATTTTCTGAAATAATAACTTCCTGCGGCTCGACTGGAAGTTTAGCGGCGGCGGCGCGCACGTCCAGCTTGCCCGTCACCACGTCGGCGACCAGCCGTGTGCGATATTCGCGGAGCAAACCTATTTCGCGCTCGGTGCGAACGAGAATTGAATCAATATCCCCACATTCGTTTTCAATCGCTGCACAAATTTCTATTTGTTCGTTGATGGGAGGGACAACGATTGGATTATTAGCAACTTCACGAGTCGTAATTTGTGGGATTGCTGTTTGAACGAAATGATATAGGAATGGTTTGTTGCCTATCCCAAAAGCATGAGCGAATGAAGATGTCAGGCGATCGTTAGGAATTCGTTTTGCTTGAATTGTAGTTTGAGTTGAAGTGCATAAGCTCTTCACCAAAGCAACATAGCCAATAGAATTGCCACGCGCCGGAATTACCATGTCGTCTTTATCAACCAATGCACGAGCTTTATTCTTGCGAGTATAACCCAAGATCGCACCACTCATTGTAGCGCTCAGAACGGGCAATTCCCCACTGTCAGTGAGGTCGGTTTTAAGAAATGTTTGCCCCATACGCACTTGGAAGAAATGTTTATATTTTGCAACTTCCCAATGCTTCGGGATGTCGCCGAGCCAGGGAATGCCGGAGGGTTTGAGCGGGGCGTTGGGATGCAACCCGCGCGTGACGGCGCGGTGGATGATGGCCTGCTTCTGCTCATTAAGCAGCGCGATTAACTTCAACTTCGCCCGAATTGCCTGCTCAATTCGCCCGTTCGCATGGATGAGAAAACGAACGATGGCACTTTGCTCCTCCGGGTCTGGTTGTGGACTTTTTGTGCCAATGAATCTCGAAGGCGGTATGGTGTGACGTAACCCGGAATAAAGAGGACTAAGCAATTTCCGGTCGTCCATCGCCCGATAAAATAGCTCGAAGTATCCAGCCTGCTTGGGATTAAGACATTCAAAAACCGTGTATGCTCCAGTGATCATCCCGTCATGTGGCGACAAGCCGACGGTGCGCGGCGTTTCGGGAACGTCAAAGAGGCAAAAGACAAGATCGCCGGCACGAACTTCCTGACTTGTGCCCATATCGGACGACCATTTTCCCTTGCCGTTAGCAACATCGCGCACAATAACGCCCCGCTTGGTGAGCGAGAGCAGTCGAAAGTTTTTATGATTTTTTCCAACCAGCACTTTGCGCTTTCGTATCAAACCGCGATTGGGAAGAAGCTGCCAATGCGACGGCACTTTTTCAGCCCAAGGCAAACCGGAATCTTTGTATTCCGGGTAAGGCTTGAGGCCGTCAATCATTTGACGGTTCCTTTCAACTGCGGCTTTAGCCCGGCGGCTTTCATATCCTCAACGGTTTCGGGAATCCATTTGAGGGCATTCTTGGGATTGGCCCGGTATTTTTTTTCATGATCCTCCGCGAAATGGGCCGCGACCTTGGCGGCAATTTCATCCGCCGTGCCGCCTTCCAGCAAACATTCCCAGAGATACCGGTCGTAAGGATTGCGCGGAAATTTTATTGTCGATTTGCCTTCACCGCCGGCGTCCGCCACGCCATTGGTCGCTTCCAAATCCGTGGCTTCCTTAACGCCGGTCGCACGTTGAATTTCCGCCCAGAGCCGTTGTTGTCGCCAAGCAAGGAAGCCTTCGTAATCGTCCGACCAAAACGGCGAATCGTCACCGATGGGCAGGCAATGCGATTGCAGAACGGCATCAAAGGGAAATCCTGCCGTGCGTCGAATTTCATCGAGGTAGTCCGACGGGGCGCGGTCGCTGATCATCTGGTTGGTGGTGCGGTCAATCAGCGTGCGGTTGAGAATGCAATCGCGATGGCGGGCGACTGCGACACCCTTTTTGGTCTCAAGGTAATTTGCCGGAAAAACATGGTGGTCATCAATGCCCTGCTCAAGAATAAGTTTGCCCGTGATAACGGCCTGCGTGTGGAAATCGCGCGCGCCGGTGCCGCTGCCGAGAATCAAACAGATGACACCGCGATAAATGGAACGCTGCCGAGGCGTGATGTCGCGCAGTGATTTGGGATCAAAACGGAAAGTGCTGACGGATTCAGGCAAATTCCCACCGTCCAACCAAGCTGGCAATTCGGTGACATCTTTGGCGGACTTGCTATTTGGTGCGCTCTCGTAAACCTGGCCGAAGACAGAACACCAAAACCAGCGTTTCAGTTTTTCCCGCTGTGCGCCGGCCACCGGCGTCTTAGGTGTGCCGCATTTGGCGAGAACGGCGGCCAATGGTGCCAGCATGGTTTGGTAAGGCAGCCACTTGGGCAGCGTCACCTTGCAATCGTCACGGAGAATATGCAACCCAGCGGCAAGAGCATCGGTGACTTTGACCCACCAGTTTGAAATATCGGCGGCGGCGAGATTGAGGACTTCGCTCCGCTTGCACGACGGGGCTTTGCGACAGGCGAGGGAAATAGCCTGAAGGACATAGTAGGGATCAACTTCAAAATCGCCGATGATGGAATGCTGTTCGAGAGTTTTTTCCCAAAGTTCACGCAGATTGATATTTTGAGGCCAGAAACGCGCGGTCAGCAATTCAAAGACACTGAGTTTGACGCCGGTGCGGTTTAGCGTTTCAAAAATGGTGCACAAAGCATCCGGCTTGGTGGTGTCGGACAGTGTGACCACCGGGAAATGGTAATCGTCAATGATCTGAATCCATTGTTCTTCGATGCGATCCAGAGCATCTTCCAAAGCGATGCGTTCGCGGTCAGACAACAGCCGAGCCGTCTTTCGACCCCACTGGCTAAAACCGCCGGCACCATTTTTCAATGTGGAAAGCGGCAACAACAACTCCTTGGCTTGAACTGCAAAATCCTCCCGTTCCTTGACCCATTTCGTGGCGGCGCGTTCGTGAAAAATGGCTTCCTCAAAATCTGCTCCGTCCATCAACTTGCGTAAATCCAAAAAATAACGATGTTCCCCGACACCATAAAAAGCCTGATAAAGAGAGGTCAAACGCTGCTGACCGTCCAGAACCAGAAACGTGTGCTTGTGGCCATCCAAGGCTGGCGCACCTTCAAATTCGCGCGCGGCAAATACACGTTTGGCATCCCGCACTCGTAAGATGCTGCCGGCTGGGTAGTCATTAGCGATGGAAACAATAAGTTCCTGCGTAGCTCCCGGCTCCCAAACAAAATCACGCTGGAAGTCTGGCAGGCTCATGCTGCGCGAGTGGATTTCACCAAGCAGTTCCTTCAACGCGCGCGGATTTGTATCTTCAAACAGACTCATGATTTTTTCCCTCCGGTGATTGTGACCAACAATCCTTCGGTTTCTTTTTCCAGCGCCACAATGTCCGCGCGGATTTGGTCAAGCGTGCGGAGCGGTTGCGGTTTGTAAAAATGCCGCGTGAATGAAACTTCGTAGCCGATCTTGGTGGCGGTTTCGTCAAGCCACGCATCCGGCGTGTAGGGCAGCACTTCGCGGCGGATGAAAGCCTCAATGCCGCCGGGTTCAAGCAACGGCACTTGCTCGGTGTCGCGCAAGTCGGAATCGGTTTCGTATTCCACCACGCATTTCTTGCCGTCCACGGTGGCTTCGTAAAATCCGCGCAACGGGTCAGCCTTCGCCTTGCCGGGCTTGTGAATCTTGGCAACAACCGGCGGCGCGGTTTCCACGCGCCAACTGACGGCACGCAGAATGATTTTCAATTCCGCCGCGCCAAGTTTGATTTTCAACTTGTCGAGCGCCGCCGCGACGCGGGCGCGGAAAATGTTGTGGTCTTCAAACAGCTTGTCGCCGAGTTCGCGGCGCAAGGCATTGGCGGTTTCGACGAGTTTGCCGTCGCGTTCCCACGTCTTTCCGTCGAGGAGTTTTTTCTTTTTCTTTTCGGGCAAACCCTTTTTCGCCGCGCCGTCCTCGGCTTCGTCCTCGTCGTCTGCGCCCCATTCATTGACGAGTTTTTCCAGTTTGTCCTGCACGCTGGAAAACTTTTCAAAGAGCGGTTCGCCTAGCTGTTCGTAAAATTCGCTGCGGAGTTCCTCGTCCCCGGACGCGAAGCGAAGCGACTCAATGGCTTTCATGGAAAGCTGGCTGTGCAACCGGAGCGGGCGTTCGACGCTGACTTTCCAATAGCCAAAGGCGGCGTTGGGGAAAATTTTGGATTCCTCGGATTCCTTGAACGCATGGTAGGTGTCGCAAATGCGCTGGATGTCTTCGGGCGACAACTCGCAGTTTTTCTTGCCGAGATTTTTGCGGAGCGGCTTGAACCATTGCGTCGCGTCAATGAGCTGCACCTTGCCTTCGCGCTTCGTCCCTTTTTTCCGATTGGACAAAACCCAGATGTAGGTGGCAATACCGGTGTTGTAAAAAAGGTTCAACGGCAGGGCGACGATGGCTTCAAGCCAATCGTTTTCAATGAGCCAGCGGCGAATGTTGCTTTCACCCTGGCCGGCGTCGCCGGTGAAAAGCGATGAGCCATTGTGAACCTCGGCGATGCGACTGCCGAGCTTGGACTTGTGATTCATCTTCGCCGCCATGTTCGCCAGAAAAAGCAACTGGCCATCGCTGGATCGGGTAACGAGGGAAAGTTCCTCGCCGCTGTGCATGACCTTGAAACGCGGGTCACGCATGGATTCCTTGCCGCCCATTTGCTCCAAATCTTTTTTCCAGCTTTTGCCGTAAGGCGGATTCGCCAGCATGAAATCGAACTCCTGCGCGGGAAACGCATCATGCGACAGCGTGGAATGTTCCGCGCCGCCGACGATGTGGTCGGCGTTCTCGCCCTCGCCTTTGAGCAGCATGTCGGCTTTGCAAATGGCGTAGGTTTCCGGGTTGATTTCCTGCCCGTAAAGATAGGTGGCGACGCGCTTGTTCTGCTTTTTCGCCAAGCCCTGCAAAGTTTCCTCCGCGACGGTGAGCATTCCGCCCGTGCCGCATGTGCAATCGTAAAGCAGATACGAACCGGACTGGATTTTTTCGGCCACCGGCAGAAAAATCAGGTTCGCCATGAGTCTCACGGCGTCGCGGGGCGTCCAGTGTTCTCCGGCCTCCTCGTTGTTTTCTTCGTTGAACTTGCGGACAAGTTCCTCGAACACCGTGCCCATCGCGTGGTTGTCAATTCCGGCGGGGCTTAAATCAATTTCAGGATCAAGAAATTTGCCGATGAGCGTGCCGAGAGAATCCGACTTCGACAGCGTGGGGATTTGATTGCGGAATTTGAAATTGTCCAGGATGTCTTGGACATTCGGCGAAAAGCCGTCGAGATAATCCGTGAAATCGGCCAGCAACTGCTGCTGGCTGCCGCGCGACTTCAAATCGCGCAACGTGAATTTCGACGTGTTGTAAAATGCCTGCCCGGCGGCGTCGCATAGCGCGGCGTTTTGCTCGGTGATGCTGGCCTTGTCGAGCATCACCTTGGTTTCCAGCACGGTTTTCTTGGTGGGTTCAAGCACAGCGTCAAGTCGGCGCAAAACACACATCGGCAAAATCACGTCGGGGTATTTGCCGCGCTTGAACAGGTCGCGGAGAACGTCGTCCGCAATGCCCCAAATGAAGGAAACAATTTTATTGTGCGTGGCTTGATCCATCGGTGCATCATCGTAAATTGAATTCAGGGCGAGGCACAATTCAAAAGCCAAAACAAACCCGGCAGCCCCACGTCGAAAGATATTCGCTTTTTTTATTCAGCACTTGCTGATTTCCTGCTTGCGGATACGCTTTTTAATTAAATCTTGCTGTTTATGCGATTACTCGAAGATGGGCAGACAATTCGAGACACCTACGAAGTGGAACGCTTTTTGGGAGAAGGCGCTTTCGCGGAGGTTTATCGCGTCAAACACCGATTTCTAGGCCGTCAGGCCATGAAGGTTTTCAAGCGGGTCGGCATGGATCTTAAAGAAATCGAAGAGATGCTGGGCGAGGCCATTTTGCTTTCACAGATCGGACATCCAAACATTGTGCGTGTTTTTGATGCCAATGTTTTGCAATCCACTCGTGGAATTTGCGGATATTTCACGATGGAAAATATCCCCGGTGGAAGCCTTGATAAATTCTGGCGTTCCCACGGCACAAAAATCGTGCCCGTGGAAACCGCTGTCGATCTGACGAAGCAAGTTTGCCGAGGAATTTCTTTAGCGCACCGCGAAAAACCTCCGATTGTTCATCGAGACATCAAACCCCAAAATATCCTTGTCGGCTACGAAGCTGATGGCCTTCGGGCGCGGGTAAGCGATTTCGGCCTAGCGAAGAAAGTTAATCCACTCACCTTGCTGGCGACCGCCGCCGGCACGCTGGCATTCAAACCGCCGGAGGCTTTCGCCGAACGCAAAGGGGATTCGTGTGCGGCTGACGTTTGGGCAATTGGGGCAACACTTTACTTGCTTCTAACGGACTCGCTCCCTTTTCAGATTCCAGCCGATGTGAATTGGCAGAGCAAAAACCTGTTCGTTAAGCCAGTGACCCCACCGTCGGAAATAAACCCCGACGTCAACAAATCGCTGGATTCGATCATACTCAAAACGCTGGAGAAAAAGGCAGTTGACCGGTTTTCCACCGCAATGGAGCTTCTGACCGCCTTGGAAAACTGGAAGCCGGCAGCGCCTGAACCTAAAACCAAAGCAAAAACTCTTTCGACGGAAGCGTCGAAGACCGTGTTGGGAATCCCAACACCTGCAAACGAAACAAAAGCCGAAAGTTTGACAAAGAAAGCGTTTCAGGCGAAACAGGCGGGTCGGCTCGCCGAAGCGGCGGATTTGATGGAGGAGGCTTTTAATAATTCCCCCGAGCTACGGCAAAAATATGCCCATCAGGTTAAACTATGGCGGTGCGGTATCAGCATGTAACCAGATACGAGCATGTCCACTACAAGCGAACAAGTCAGCGACCGACCGACGCGACATCGTGACGCTTCGGAGTGCAAGTCATTGATTGCCGCTTCCACAAAAGATTTATTTCGCCATAACGCATTCCGGATCACCGGCCTTGCTGTGGATGCGACAGCTCGTGAGGTCATTCGACATGCAGACAAGCTGAAAATGCTTCTCGAACTTGGCCAAGAACCGCACGCAAAGAATAACGCGCATCCACTGGATCCGCCTCCCACGATTGACGAAATTCGCGAGGCAATTCAGAAGATCAAAGACCCGGAGAAGCGTTTAATCGACGAGTTTTTTTGGTTTTGGCCGGAAGAATTTGGAAAAAGCGATTGCGACCCAGCGTTACAAGCCTTGGCAAAAGGTGACACAAAGACTGCGAACGAAATTTGGAGAAAAAGAATTAACGAGGAGTCCTACGGCATCGTCGCCAAGCACAATCTCGCTGTCACTTATTATTTAATTGCCCTCGATTTGGGGCATTTAGCCACAGGGAAAGCCGTATCAGAGGAAAGTCGTCTGAAAATTTCAGACACCTGGAAAAGTTCGGTTCGCAAATGGGGAAGAATCCAAGATGACGAAAAATTGTGGGAAAAAGTGACGGAAAGAATTCGCCAGCTAAATGAACCGAGCCTCCCAACTGGTTTTGCGCGGCGGATGAGAGCGATGCTCCCCGATGCGTTGAATAAAATTAACGCTGACTTGATCTTTGGCTTTGCCGAGTCTGGGAAAATTGAAATTGCTAAGGATTACATCGCCTACATACGCGAAACAAGTGATGGTCAAAACGGATTCAAGAACGCGGCAGAAACCGTTCTGCTACCGGCGAAAAATCTCCTCAAAGAACAAATTACCCAAGCTGTTGCCCGTGGTGAAGCAAACCCAGCGGATGCAGCGAACGCCGCTCGTGAACTGTTAAAACAGTCTCGGCAGGCGCTCGATTTATTTGACATTTTTTTGGGGGAAAACAGCGACGAACGAAACGAGTTGTATGATGAAGTCGCCGTAATTTGCAACCGCCTCCCCATTGCTTACCACAAGGCAACTGGCGATAACAAAACTTGCATCGAAATTCTGAGACTCGTGCTTCCATTTGTTTCCTCAAATGAGCTGCGGAAGCAAATCGAGGAAAACATCAGCGTTCTCAACAAAAATCTCGATGTTGAAAAGGAAAATAAAATATTCAGTAATCTCAAACCAATTAATGCGGCTCCAGAGTTGCGAACAATAAACGGCATTGGTTTGACGCTTTACGGCTCATCCGACCCAGATCCGAGGACCGGCTCATACTTGACCACATATTATTTTGTGTTTTTGATGATTCCTCTTTTTCCGATATGCCGTTATCGGGTAACGCGGAGCGGTAGTTCTTACCGTTTTTTCGGAAAAGCACCGTTACGGACCTGCGACAAGGTTCATATAGCCTTTGTGAATTTGCAGATCGTCGGTTGCCGAAAACCGATTTTGTTCAACGGTCGTATGACGTCGTGAATCCGCGTTAGGAAGAGCCAACATTTCTCTGGCCTGCGGCGATGGCCTCCAGATCGGAACGGCGGAGCCGGAAACTACCGGGCAGCACTTCAATCTTTTGTAGCAATCCGGCTTTGGTCATCCGCCAGAGGGTCGCGCGGCTGACGCCAAGCAGCTTTGCAGAAGCTGACATACCCATGAGCAGCGGGCCAGACGTTGCCATTGGTTTTTTCTGAACTCCAAATTCAAGAATGCCGTCAATGGCCTCCATTTGTTCTGGTGACGCTGCGAACAAGCGCTTCAATCGGTCTTCTGAATTCATACACGAACCGCAGCCCGCCGGGTCTGCTGGATTGATTTTGTTTCGGTTTGCTTCTCGGAATTTTCCTCGCGCTCGTCCGTGGTCGCGGCATCCACCTGGCTTGGTGCCTGATTCTTGGTGAGGTCAAGCTGCTCCTCGATTTCCGACTGGCGTCGGGCTAGGTGGTGATACCGTTCCTCTTTCTCGAACGGCGAGCCGACCTTGGCCTCCAGTTCGGTTGCGCGTTTTTGCGAATCTTTGATGTCGGATTCCAGCCGCGCCGCGCGTTCCTCAAAACCCTGCACCACCGATTCGAGCGAACGGATGGTGCCCAGCGCCGTGTCGGTGACGCGAGTGCTGTAACTGTTTTTGCCGCGCAAAACGAGTTCGGCGGTATTGTTGAAACCGGAGCGGATGAATAAATCGAAGCCAGCAAACCGCCCGATGCGGAAGTCCTCACCGAAGCGGGTTTTGATTTTCTCCCCCCGCCGGAGCAGTAATTCACCGGCAACACCGCGATTGTCGAGAGTTTGCTTGTCCAGTTCGATGCGAAATTTGTCACCGGATGTGTCCTGCCGGAGCGTCAAATCCTCGCGCAAGTTTGCGAGCCGTTCGGTCCAAGTCTCAACCTCCTGATGCGAATGGCGAAGGCTGCTGCGAATGCGATACTGTTCCTCGGCATGAGCCGAGCGCAGCCGGGTCAACCGGATCAATTCTGCGTCCACCTGGGCTTTCTCAATCACTAGCGGATTCCCCGACGCGATGGCCTTGACCTCGGCGTAGGTCAAAGCGGCGGAGTCCATGTCTTCGAGCCGGCGAATCGTCATGTCCCCGCTCATCACCTGCGCGATGAACTTGGCCTTGGTTTCCAACGTCTGCCACATATAGGCATCGAACGAGCCTTCGGTGACGTAGCGGTAAATCTGCACGGTGGAATTTTTATTGCCCTGCCGGAGAATCCGCCCCTCGCGCTGCTCCACGTCCGCCGGTCGCCACGGCGCGTCCAGATGATGCAAGGCAACCAACCGCTCCTGAACATTCGTGCCCGAACCCATTTTTTGCGTGCTGCCGAACAGGACGCGGACTTTGCCAACACGGACGGCGCGAAACAAACCCAGCTTTGCGTTGTCGGCGTCGTAATCCTGAATGAAGGCAATTTCGCTTTCGGTAATGCCCAGGCGTTTTAATTTGTCGGCCATGTCCCGATACACCGAAAAACCTTTGTCCTGCGGCGTGGACAAATCGCAAAAAACAAGCTGTGTCAAACGGTCGTCCTTGGTCGCCTCCCAAATCTGCTGAATCTTTTCCACGGCCAGATTCACTTTGCTCTGCGGATTATCCGGCAATTGCGGCTTCATCAAACGCAAATCCAGCGCGGCCTTGCGGCCTTCGGTGGTGATTTTGAGCATGTTGTCCTCGCGGGGATCAATACGGCCACGCTTCAACGCCTCGGCGCGCTTCGCGAGACCTTCCACAAACTCCTTCAGATCCGCCGAGGCCGGCGCGTTGCGGATGGACGGTTTTTCGCCATCCAGTTTCGGGCGCGCTAAATTGAGCATCTGCGCGGTCTGCACGTCCGCCGACTGCCGGAAAATCTGCATCAGCTCCGGCACATTGATGAACCGCGCGAACCGGGTGTTCAGCCGGTAGCCCGCGCCGTCCGGGGAAAGTTCCATCGCCGTCACCGGCTCGCCAAACGTGGCCGCCCAAGAATCGAAGTGACCGAGATTGTGCTTTTTCAAATCCTCCGGTTGCAAATAGCGCTGCATGGTGAACATCTCGGCCATGCTGTTGGCGATGGGCGTGCCGGTGGCAAAGACGACCCCGCCGCCGTTATTGGCCGACTGGATGTGGCGAACTTTCAAATACATGTCGAAGGCGCGCTCGCTGGCCGTCTGCGGCAGTCCGGCGATGCGTGTCATCTTGGAAATCCACCGAGGCTTTCGCTGCATATCCTCCGCGCGGCCGATGGTGAGATTGAACATTGTTCGTTTCTCGCCGATGGCACGGCTGACCCGCGCCCCGAATTCATGCGGCAGTTGCGCGACATGTTGCCGGCGACCGGCTCGGTGGTGGCTTACAACGCGAGTTTTGAAATCGGACGCCTGAATGAATGTTGCGAACTGCTGCCAGAATTCAAACCGTGGCTCAAGAAAGTGACGCCGCGCATCGTTGACCTGCTGCTGCCGTTCCGTGGCTTCCGTTATTACCATCCGCAACAGCACGGCAGCGCGTCCATGAAAGCAGTGCTGCCGGCCATGACCGGTCAGGGCTATGAATATCTGGCGATTCAAGAAGGCGGTGCAGCCAGCCGGGAATTTCTGCGTGTGACCTTCGGAAAGGTGGATGATGAGGAACGCCGGTGCGTGCGGCAACAATTGAACGAATATTGCGGTCTCGACACGATGGGCATGGTTCAAATCATCCGTGAATTAGCGAAACTTTGATCCGTATGTCTGGGTTTTCTGCGGGCCGTCAACCACGGGGGAATTGATGCGGGAAAGAATCCACAAAGTGGAAAAGCGCGGGCGGATGCTATTGACTGGGCATTTTTTTACGGTTTCGGAATAGGTGCGGGGTTACTCCAATCCACCGGCAGAGTTCGGCGTGCGTCATCTTGCCGTAACCGAGCGGACGTTTGGTGGGGGTCAGGTCGCCATTTTTCAAGGACTTGAGCACGGCGGCTTTCGTGGCAGAGATGCCAGCGTATTTCAAAATATGGTTCGCTCGATAGGAAAGACCGTTTGCGCGGCAGGTTTCAAAATACGAGCCTTTCATCGGAACGGTCGCGGGATCAACGCCAGCCCACTCGCATAGCTCCCGGTGCGCATAGACGCCGTAGGTGGGCGGGTAGCAATGGGGGTAGAGTTTGCCGGCGCGCAGGGCGTTGGCGATGGCGTTTTTTTCGACGGTAAAGCCGGCCTTGGCCAGAAGATGATTAAGCCGTTTGGACAGGCCGTTGGGGGGAAATTGGATTTTATGGCGCGCGGCTTGATAAATCTGCGCGGCTCGAAAAGCGGAGCGGTCGAAACGGTCGCCGATTTGCCGGAAGGTCAGTTTTTCCTGATCCCGCAAGCGGAGCACCAGCGCCTCGCGGCTGGCCCGGAATGATTCGGTCTGGCTCATGGGCACGGTGGATGGCCAGCCCAAGCGTGGAAGCGATAGCTAAATATTTTAGTGTGGATGACGTTACTTGTCATTTGTAAGTGAAAAGACCATGTCCGTCACGAACCGCTTGAACGACTCATTTTGAACGAACTGCTTGTAAATCTCCGTGTCATCTTTTAACAGCGATAGCATCACCCGCGCGAGTGCCTTGTCGTGCTCAATGCGCGCGGTATTGGGAGTGTTCTCTTTTGCATTTTGGTAAGCCCGGTCTGCCGCCACTTTGGGCGCAACATCATCTTTGATTCGATTCGCAACGCGGTCGGCATCGGTGAATAGCGTGCCGAAATGTTCGTTAAAAGTTTTGAGAATGTTGCTCAACCGGTCTAATTCCGGCTCGCTTTTCCGTCCGCCGCCAGTTGTCGGCACGGGTTCAATTTCAGCATTTTCATCAGGTAGCGAAATTTTCAGTGCCGCCTTTTTTTCAGTGCGGTAGCTGTCCATGTCAATCGCGTCCAGAATGCCTTTCGCCAAGTCAGGTTCTTCGGGTGCGGGCAACTTCGGAATCAAAAAATTAAGAAAGATTGAAATTTTTTCCCAATCGCGGTTCGTATAGGGCAGTATGGACGCGAGAAAATCATAAGTGCGAACGAACGCCTTGGCCTTCCCCTTGAAATCTACCTGCCCGTCTTCATCGAGCTGGCCGATGTAGTTTGCCACGCATGAGTCAAGAATCGGGTCGAGCTTGTCCCGCTCCGCGCCTTCGAGATAAAGCGTGACCAGCGAATCCACCTTTTCCGGCGAATAAACCTGATACCCGTCCAATACGCCTTTGAGGTCGTGCAATTTGTTCGGGTCGGTTTCCTCGCTTAAAATGGTGGTGCGGTAGTAATCCGCAAACGCCTCGGTGATCGTCTCCGAGTTGTTCAAGAAATCCAGCACGAACACGTCATGTTTCTGCGGGTGGGCGCGGTTTAGGCGCGAAAGCGTCTGCACGGCCTTGATGCCGGACAGCGTTTTGTCCACATACATCGTGTGGAGCAACGGTTCGTCGTAACCAGTCTGGAATTTGTCCGCGCAAATCAGGAAACGATACGGGTCTTCCTGAATTTTCTCCGCAATGTCACCGCTGGAAAAGCCATTCAGCGAAAGCTCGGTGGCTTTCACGCCCTTAAATTCATGCTCGCCCGCGAATGCAACAATTGGCAGATAAGGACTTTTGCGCTCGGCCAGATAATCTTTGAACGCGTTGAAATACTGGATTGCCCGCTCGACACCGTTGCATACCACCATTGCCCGCGCCTGTCCGCCAATCTTGTTCAATGCCATGACCTGCTCATGGAAGTGATCCACCATGATTTCGGCTTTCAACCGGATGGCGTGGTCGCGGCTCTCGACATAGCGCCGCAATTTCTTCTGCGCCTTCTTGGTGTCAAATTCCGGGTCGCTTTCAATTTTTTTCACCAGCTTGTAAAAGCTGTCAACCGGCGTGTAACTTTTCAGCACGTCGAGGATGAATCCCTCCTGAATCGCCTGCTTCATCGTGTAGCTGTGAAATGGGCGATGCTTCACCTTGCCGGCGCCGTCTGGCGGCAATGCCGCGCCGAACATTTCGAGCGTCTTGTTCTTCGGCGTGGCGGTGAAGGCAAAATAGCTGGCGTTGGTCAGCATTTTGCGCGCGTCCATCCGTTTTTGCAGCGCGTCGTTCACCGTGTCTTCCGGGTCGGACAGCGCCTCGCTCAAGGCAGCCGAGGTCTTGCCGCCCTGGCTGCTGTGCGCTTCGTCAATGATTATGGCAAAGCGCCGGTTGCGGTGCTCATCGCCGATTTCGTCGAGGATGAACGGGAATTTTTGAACCGTGCTGATGATGATTTTCTTGCCGCTCTCGATGAACTTCCGCAAATCGCCGGAATGTTCCGCGTGGCCGACCGTCTCGCCGACTTGGGCGAACTGTTTGATGGTTGCCTGAATCTGCTCGTCGAGGATGCGCCGGTCGGTGATGACGATGATGGAATCAAAAATGTCTGCATCATCTTTGCGCAGGCCAAAGAGCTGATGCGCCAGCCATGCGATGGAATTCGACTTGCCGCTTCCGGCTGAATGCTGGATGAGATAACGATTGCCCGCTCCGCGTGCTGATACCTCCGCCAGAATCTTCCGCACCACGTCAAGCTGATGGAAACGCGGGAAAACCTGTTCGCGTTTCTTTTTGCCCGTCTTCAAATTCTTCTTTTCGACAATCTGCGCGTAGTTTTCCAGGATGTCCGTCAAACCTTGCGGCGTGAGAATGCGTTTCCAGAGATAATCTGTCTTTAGTCCGTCCGAGTTGGGCGGATTGCCCGCGCCGTCATTCCAGCCTTGGTTGAACGGCAGAAACCATGACGCCTTGCCTTTCAGATGCGTGCAAAACATCACCGATTGGTCGTCCACCGCGAAATGCACCACGCAGCGCCCGAACTCAAACAGCTTTTCGCGCGGGTCGCGGTCGCGGCGGTATTGCTCCACCGCGTCTTCGACCGTCTGCTTGGTCAGGCTGTTTTTCAGTTCAAACGTAGCGATGGGTAGGCCGTTAATGAACTGGCACAAGTCCAGCGCCCGGCGTGTTTCATCCGTGCTGTAACGTAACTGGCGGGTGATGCTGAATCGGTTTTTTGCAAACAACGCTGCCGCCGTCGCGTTGCCCGGCGATGGCCTGCCGTAAAATAAATCGAAATGCAGTGCGCCGTGATCTACGCCTTTGCGCAAAACATCAATTACACCGCGCTTGCCGATCTCGCTGCTCAAGCGCGCGAAAAATTTCAGCCGCGCGATGTCTTTGGCATCCTTGTAATCGGTCATGCCGATTTTCTTGAACGCTTCCGGCTGCGTAGTTTGGAGAAATTGAAACAACTGCGGCACGTCGAGCGCGTGGGTGCGGTCGTAATCCTTGGGATTGCCAACAAACCAACCCGATCCGCCGGCCTTGGCAACCGCGATGGCGTCGGGTGTTTCCGCAACCATGCCTTCGGGCGCGGGCGCAAGCCCGGTCGCGCCCGTCATGTGTCGCATGATTAGCGTTTCAAGACCCTGCTCTGAAACATCGGTGGTCACTTTCGTTCTTCAATTTCGCAGTTCTTATGCAGCACCCGAAAAAGCAGCCAAATCACACGAATTGAAAGCAGCGTCGCTACCATTACGATGGTCAGCCAAATCGTCACCGTGATTTTCCAAGGTTGAGATTGGAGGTCAATCACGCTTCCGTTAAGCACGAATGCAATGGCGAGTGCCGCAAAAGACGCGATGAACGCCTCGAAATAATAACGGATGAAACGGCGGTATTTTGCGTCCTGTTTCAGTTTTGCAATCACCGGCTTGTTATCAATCGCGAAGACGATTGCCAACGCCGCGCCGATGAAACCAACGAGAATGGAAAAAATATTGATGCTCGCCTCAACCAGCTTGTCGGTCTTGGTTGGAAGCGGCTGCGTTCGGAAAAACAACCACAAGCCAACGCCAAGCGCGAGCGCAGCAAGGTATGGCAGAAATTCTTCTGCCAGTTCGTCGAGCGGCTTATCGAGCAGATTTTTCATGCACACTTTTGGCCGAACTGTGTTATCAGGTCGCCGCGCCGCATGGTAAGCGCCCGCATCGCGGCCGCTTTTCGATCCCCGTAGGCCAAGTCACGCTTGGCTCCGACCGCCACGTCAATTTTTGCCCGCAACTGCTCTTTCACCAAATCGAATTCATCCCGTGCGCCGTTGGAATATCCAGACACCTCAAATTTTTCCAGTTCCGCATTACCGGTGGTTTGACCGGTTAAAAAATCGTTCGCCTTTTTGAAAACTTCCCGCAGTGTCAGGGAACGGCGGGCAAATCCAGAACTGATTACCACTTCGATGCTTTCACCGTCAAAATCATCCATCGTAGAAATTGAGCTGTCCACGGAACCGCGTGCGCCGGGGTTATATGCCGAGTGGCGCGGTTTGGCGATGCGATAGGACACGCGCCGCACATCATTCAAATGGTTTAGCTTTTGAACTCCAGCCAACGACAGCACTGGGAGGACATCGAGCAAGCCGCCGATGGAGACAAGCTGTTGGACATACTGAAAGAACGCGCCGACGGAAGCGCCGTAATGATTATGCTGCACAACGAGGATGTCGGATTGCGTATCGAAAAGAAAAACAAACGGCTCGGCGATGCCTTCATTCGACGGCAGGTTCAACGATGAAGATTTTGTGTTCATGCCGCCTTTCAACGGCAGTAAATCCATGCGGAGTTTGACGAAGTCGCCGAAAAAATAGCGCCCGGTCACTTCCAATTCCTCCCAGCGCATCGTGTAACCGCTGATAACCTGATTGCGTTGCGCGAGCGTTCCAACTTGCGCCAGCGAAGTTAACGCCGCCTGAAATCCTCCCGCGAAACTCGCCGGAGCGCTCACTTTCCAGAATTCAAACGAAACATCTTTTTTCTTTTTCGTTGCCATAAAATAAATGAGCTTGCGGCGGATGGTATTTCATTCAATCCAAGTTGCCAATCATTAGAAAACTTCCCGCCGACTGCCAAAAATCAGGTTGTCCATGTGTTTAGCAACGCCTGTGTGAATGATGTATCACGCACGATTCCTTGCCGCCGTAGCCGATTGCCCGCACCCCGACCTAACTGTTTTGCCAAAATTTTTACCGGTCGCCGCCGCCGGGCAGGATGCTCCAAGTAAACAAACGAAACCTGCCGTTTGCCGTCGTGCCGCGTCCGAACGTGCAACACGTTCCCCGGCGGTGTCACCAAAACACTGCCGCCGCCCTCGTCGGTGACTTGAATGACCACATCGCCGCGCTGGTATTGGCATTTGCCCGAATGGCGGAAACTGTCCAGTTCAAAACTCCGTGGGTGTTCACGTCGTTTCTTGGCGACGGGCAACGCAGCGTCATGGAGGGATTGGTCGCGGTCGCTCCAGTCCTGGAGACGGAGTTGTGCCAATAGCAGCCGGGGCAAAGTTGGGCGCGATGCCGTGTTTGCCGCGCGGCGCTTGCCGCGTTTCGATAGATTGATAACAACGGGAGGCTGATTCTCACTGGCTGCAAATCTAAAACATTAAATGCCCCTATAAAATTGAGTTGTTTTGCATCAAAAAGCGGATGAAACAACCATTCTCATTCTCACTTTTATTCTCACTTTAGCTTCTCAAAAAACAAAAAAATCGTCAATGGCCTGATACCATTGACGATTTTAATATTGGAGCGGGTGAAGGGAATCGAACCCTCGTCTCAGCCTTGGGAAGGCCACATTCTACCATTGAACCACACCCGCCTGCGCTTTGGCCCGGCCAGCCAGAGTGCTCTGACAATTTCTATCAGACCACTGAGCGACCCGCAACTGGTTTGGCGGATTAAACCGCCGCTTCCAGTTTCCCAATGGCTTCACGCAGTCGGCTGGCCAAATGTTCCAGCCGTTCCGGGGCGGTGATTTTTCCACCGCCCACCGCGCTCACATAAAAACTATCGATCGCCGCGCCACGCTCCGTCACGATGCGTGCGGCGGCAATGTCCAAGTTCAGTTCTGTGAATGTCTGTGAAATCGTGTAAAGCAATCCCAGCCTATCTTCGGTCTCAATTTCGATCAAGGTGCGTTCCTCTGAAGTCTCGTTATCAAAGCGGATTTGCGTGTCCAGCCGTTCGCCGAGATAGGCCGAATAGCTTGAACGGGAAGCGGTCTGCCGGGCGATGAGCGTCGGAAAATCCACCGTCTCGCCGGTCAAAACTTTTTCCAGCAGGTCGGAAAATTCTTCGCGCTGCTCCGCGCCGGCCAGATTGCCGGTGCGCGCGTCATTGACAAAAAAAGTGTCCAGCACAATGCCGTCGCCCCGCGTAAAAATCTGTGCGCCGAGAATGTTCAGGCCGGCGGCACTCAAGCAGCCGGTGGTTTTGCCGAACAAGCCCGCGCGATCCCAGGTGCAGACTTTCACGAGACTATAGCCGCGGTCGCGTTCGTCAATCCACGCCGTGACCGGAGCCAGCGCGCGCTGGCCTTCCAGAATCAGCCGGTGCATGAACCGGTGGGTCAGCTCCAGATCGTCCTGGATCTGCGCGGGCGTATAGATTTCAAAATAGCGTTGCGGCAACTGGCTGAAATGCGCATCCAGTTCTTCGTCGGTGATGCGGCGCGGCGCCAGTTCGCGGACGAGTTCGCGCGTTTCCTGCCGGGCTTTTTCGGTGGCGCGGATAAATTCCGTGCCGCCGGTCAGCAGTGCCAGCACACGGGAATGGATCTGCCACAACAACGAGTCCTTGAAGCCACTCCACAGTTTATCGCTCGTGCCCTGCGAGTCGGCGAAGGTCAGCAGCGCGAGCAGATTTAATTTTTCCGGCGTGACGATCTGCCGCGCCACACCACGGATGACCGACGGGTCGTCCAAATCGCGCCGCTGCGACACCATGGCCAGAAGCAGGTGGTTTTCGACGAGAAACCTCACCGTTTCCGCCGCTGCCGGGTCGAGTTGGAGACGTTTGGCGGCGCGCATCGCGAGTGCCGCACCGACTTCGGCGTGCTGGCCTTTTTCGTGCGGCGCGGCTTTGCCGACATCGTGCAACAGCAGAGCGAGGTAAAGCAGGCCGGGATGTTCGAGGTTCTGCAAAATCGGCGTGTAGTTACGATAGGGCGGTTCCTGCGCCTCCCAGATTTTGTCGAGCTGTTCGAGGCAGACCAGCGTGTGCTCGTCCGCCGCATATTGGTGATAAAACTCATGCTGCACGAGGCAGGTCAGCTTGCCGAATTCGGGAATGTATTTGCCGAGAAAATTCACCTCGTGCATCGCGCGCAAAATATGCGACACCTCGCCGCGCCGTTCGAGGATGGTCAAAAAAGTTTCGCGCACATGCTCGTCGTTCAGGAACTCGCGGTTCACCAGTGAAAGCTGGTTGCGGATCAGTTGTGCGAGGTCGGGATGCAGCGCCAAATGCCGTTGCTGCGCGTGCAGGAAAACCCGCATGAGCCGGCGCGGCGAATCGCGGAAGATGCGGTTGTTCGCCGCGCGGATTTCGCCGGCCACAAATAAAAATCCGTCCACCGGCTCGGGCATCTTGCGCGGTGTGGCCCCGGGCAGCAACCGCCGCAGCCGAGCGAGCCGGCTCGTCTGCTGCGGCGAGAGCAGAGCCATGCGCTGCTCCAGCGTGCGCGTGATGAGATAGACGTTTCTCATGTGGACGTAGAGGTCGCGCATGAATTTCTCGATGCGCTTGCTCGGCGAACGGTCGGCGTAGCCGAGGTTGGTCGCGACGGCGGGCTGTAAATTTTTCCCCAGCACGTCCTGCGGGCGGTTGGTGTTGTAATGCAGCTCCGTCCGCACGCGCAGCAGGAATTCATACGCAGCCTCGAGCTGTTTGCATTCCGCCTCGCTGACAAATTCCTGCGCCTGTAAATCCCGCACCGTCCGCGTGCGATACTTGAAGAAGGCCATCCACAAAAGATTTTGGAAATCGCGCAGGCCGCCGCAGCCGTTCTTCACGTTCGGCTCTTGCATGCACGCGGAGTTGCCGAACTTGGCCCGGCGCGTCGCTTGGTCTTCGAGGCGCGCGGCGATGTATTTTTCCTCGTAGCCGAGGACGCATTTTTGCACGACCGTCTTTTGAAATTTCGCGAACAGATTTTCGTTCCCCGCGATCAGCCGCGACTCGATGAGCGCGGTTTTGGACTGCATGTCGGAGTTCGCCACCTTCACGCAATCGTCAAGGTCGCGCACCGAGTAGCCGACTTTCAGGCCGATGTCCCACAGCGGATACAGCACGCCGTCAATCAGCTTCGCGAGATAAGGCAGTGATTTGCCCACCGCCACCTGTCCCTCGTGCAGGAACATGAAATCAATGTCGCTGTGCGGATTCAACTCCGCGCGGCCAAACCCGCCGATCGCCACCAACGCAATCGGCGGAAATTCCTTCTGCGCCTGCGTCGTCAGATTTTTCTTCGCCGTGTCCCAAAGATGCCGCAGCAATACGTCGAGGATCATGGCCCGGCCCTGACAAATTTCCTTGCCGTCCGCGCCGGCGCGATGCCACAGCTTCAGGCGATGGGATTCGACCTTGAGAAAAGTCTTGTAGCGCGCGAGTTTTTCCGCCGGGGTGGCGCTGGGTGAAAAGGCGAGGCGCACCTCGGCGGCGGCCTCGATTTTTTTGAGCAGGTCCTGCACGGGCGCAAAAGTTAATGCTTTGATACCGCCGCCGCCAGCGAAACCTTGTCGCCCGTGCGGGGTTGGATAAACTTGGCGCGACGATGCCCGACCAAACCGATCCCGATGCCGCCCTGATGCTCCGTGTGAAACGCGGCGACCGCGCGGCGTTTGTCGAACTGGTCGAGAAATTCCAGCAGCCGCTCTTCAACTTCGTTTTCCGCACGCTGCGCGATGATACCGAAGCCGAGGACGTCGCGCAAAACACGTTTCTCCAAGTCTGGAAATCCCGCGCCCGCTACCAGCGCACCGCCAAGTTTTCCACCTGGCTCTTCACCATCGCGCGCAATTTGTGTCTGAATGAAATTCGCCGCCGCTCGCGCCATCCTGCCGAATCCCTCGAAGAAACTCACGCCGAACACGACGACCAGCCGCAGCGCCAATATGAGGATAAAAAAGTTTTCCTGCCCACCGAAAATGTGCTGCACGGCGAACTCGCCAAAAAAATCGAGGAAGCCCTCGACGAACTGTCTGAAAACCAGCGCACCGCCATTCTGCTCTGCCGACAAGACGAAATGAGCTACGAAGAAATTGCGGAAATTCTGAATAGCTCTTTGTCCGCGACGAAGTCGCTCATCCATCGCGGCCGTGAAACGCTCAAGGAAAAATTAAAGCCCTATCTCCAAACCGGCGATTGGGATATTTAGGCCAGCAAAGTCAGTCGCGTAAAAATTGCCGGATTAATTTACCAATTAAAGTCACCAATCCTTGACCGGACGATTGGGATCACGCGGCTTGTCCTGCGGCTTCATCTGCAAAATTTGCTCGTCGCCTTTTTGCGCATCCAGCAAACGCTTTGCCTCTTCCGCCGTCATCTGTCCCGGCTTGATCGGCTGGCCGTCGCCATTTTGATTATCGGATTTGTCGCCATTCTTTTGTTCGTCCGCCGACTTTTGCGGCTCAGGCTGATTTTGCTGTCCGTTCGTTTTTTGATTAGACAGGTTTTGCTTCTGCTCGTCGGATTTCTGCTGGTCTTGAGAACTGTTTTTTTGCGATTGTTGATTTTGTTGTTGCTGGTTTTTCTGGCTGTCCGACTTTTGTTGCTGCGACTGACTCTGTTGCTGCTGTTGCTGGTTTTTTTGCTTCAATAATTCCTCCAGCTTTTTCAGCTTCACGTCATCAGGATAAAGCTTCAGGCCGTCTTCCGTGCGCTCCAACGCAGCCGGTATGTTGTTGGAAATATAAGCTTGCGCGCCGCCGTTGAAAAAATCATCGGCAGGCGCGAGCTGCGCGCAAACTTTCTGCGCGGCAAAAACCAGCAGCAATGGCAGCAGACTATTTTGAATTGGGCGTGGCAATCGCATCAATGTCCTTCAATTTTTTGGTGTAGTCTTGAAATTGTTTCGCCGCAATCTTGTTTTGCGTCAACTGCTCCATGATTTCCAGCGCGCGATGAAATTCTGCGCGGCGCACCGCATCGTCGGCCTCAAATTTCGCGCGCCGTATCGCTTCGCGCAGTTGCGCGATCAAATCTAGCTGGCTTTTTACGAAAGAAAAATTGAACGCCGCGTCCGCATCGTTCGTGTTCAATTGCACCGCGTGAGCGTAACATTGTGCGGCATTCGTCCACGTTTCCACCATCGCGTCCAAGCCTTCCGCGCTCGGCGTGAATTTCAATTCGCCCATCCGGTAAAGCGTGTTGCCCAGATTGTAAAACGCCTGCTGCTGCAATTTCAAATCGGGCGACAACGTCACGAGCTGAAAATTTTGCAACGCCGCGTCGTAATTCGTCGCGCGATACGCCGCCGCGCCCGCGTTGAAAACCAAGCGCAGATCGTTCGTCTGGATTTCCGCCAGCCGCGAAAATTCCGCCAGCGCGTTGGTGTAATTTCCAGATTTGTAATCGCTCAACGCGCTCGCTGGCGAAGCGTTTGCGACGACCGGCAAAAATAAAAACGCAATTAAAATTGCAACCGCCGCCGCTTCAACTTTGGACTTTGGACTTTGGACTTTGGACTTTCTTTCGGGCAAAAACATTTCCGCCAGCAAAAATAAAATCGCAATCGCCAGCGGCCACTGAAATTGCTCGTGATAACGCCGGATGAGTTTTTCGCTGCTCTCCGATTTCGGCAACGGCTCCAGCCCGCGCTCGTAAAGCGTGTCCATCGTGTCCGCGCCGCGCAACGGCAGATAAAATCCCCCCGTCGCGCCGGCGATTTGCTGGAGCAAATTTTCATTCAAATGCGATTTCACGACGTTGCCCTGCTCGTCGCGGACGTAATCGGAATTTCCGTTCGCATCCGTCACGCGGATCAAATCACCGGCGGCGGTTCCGATCCCAATCGTAAAAATTTTCAATCCGTCCTTCGCCGCGTTTTGCGCCGCTGCGAGCGCGCCGGGTTCGCTGTCGTTGTCCTCGCCGTCGGTCAGCAGTACGAGTGCCTTGTGATGGCCTTTTTCCTTGAACGCCGTGAGCGCGGTGTTGATCGCCGCTGCGAGCGCCGTGCCGCCTTCGGGAATGGAATTCACGTTCAGCGCCTGCACGCTTTGCTGGAACGCCGTGTCGTCGATCGTCAGCGGACATTCCAAAAACGCGTCGCCCGCAAACGCGACGAGGCCGAGCCGGTCGGCCTTGGCGGTCTGCATCAATTCCAGCGCGGCGAGTTTGGCGCGTTCGAGACGGTCCGGCGCAATGTCCGTCGTGAGCATGGATTTGGAAGTGTCCACCGCGACAACGATGTCCAATCCATTTTGCTGCACTTCTTCCGAATCAATTCCATACTGCGGACGGGCCAATGCAACGACCAAAAGCGCAACGGCCAAAATCAAAAATGTAAAACGCAATTTTTGTCGCGCCGGAGAAATGCCCGTGGTCAACACCGGCAGCAAGCGCGCCGAGACAAATTGCGCGAGCAATTTTTGTTTCTGCTGGTTTGCGAACCAAAAAAGTAAAACCATCGCCGGCGGAATCACGAGCAAGAGCCAAAGGATATTTGGATGTTCAAATCTCATGGCAATTTTCTAAAAATTGTTTGCGCCAGCAAAATTTCGATCAACAAAAGCGCCGATCCGCCCAAAACAAACCACGGAAACAATTCTTTGTATTCCGTGTATTTGCTGATCGTCGCCTCGGTTTTTTCCAGCTTGTCAATTTCCGCGTAAATTTTCTGGAATTTTTCCGCATTGTCCGCGCGATAATATCGGCCGCCGGTCATGTCCGCGATTTGCTGCAACGTATCTTCGTCCGGCAAATATCCGGGCGGCAAACCCATTTGTTGCACAATTTCCCGGTTGCCGAGGCCGATGGTGTAAATTTTCACGCCCAGCGCCTGCGCCGCGTGCGTCGCCGTGATTGGATCAATCTTGCCGGAATTGTTTCCGCCGTCCGTCATCAGCACGATGATTTTGCTTTTTGATTTCAGATCGCGCAGCCGGTTCAGTGCCGTCGTGATGCCATCGCCAATCGCCGTCGCGTCCGAATTGATTGTGCCGATGCCGAGCTGGTCGACGATTTCGAGCAAATAATCGTGGTCGAGCGTCATGGGCGAGGCGATGAACGCCTGCGCTGCAAAAACCACGAGGCCGATGCGGTCGTTGGGACGCCCTTCGATGAATTGCTTCAGGACGGGCTTGGCCATGTCAATGCGGCTGACTTGCTGGCCGTTGACGATGTAGTCGCCGGTGGTCATGCTGCCGGACAAATCCAGCGCGCACACGATGTCAATGCCGCTGGCCTTCACTTCCGTCGTGCTTTTCGACAAACGCGGCTGCGCGAGCGCAAAAATAAAAATGGCGAGCGTGAGCCAGCGCAATGCCGCGAGTAAATTACCTGCGCGCGAACGCCGTGTACGCGTCAAACCTTCGACTAGTTTCACCGACGAATACAAAAACGCCGGCGGCGCCCCGCGCTTGCCTTTCAGCCACGCCAGCAAAGGCAGCAGCAAGAGCAGCAACAGAAAATATGGATGGGCGAAGGTCATTGTTTCAAATCGGGCGGCACGGGCCGCGAAAATTCCCGCCGGTGTTGCCATGCATAAACCAGATAAAATATTCCTGCCGCCGTTCCCAATGGAATCGCCCACAGGATTAGTACACCGTAGACCACCACGAACCAAAAAAACCATTTTGCTCGGTAGTATAGCGACAACAAGGCCACCATCATCAACCCCAGACCGACCAATGCTGCCAGCCACACAAACCAGCTCAATAATCCACTGAACTTTTGCACCTCCGCTTGCAGCATCGTATGAAACTCGTCAGAGTTCACGCCGCCGGGCAGACCTTGGACGGCAGCCACCAACCGGATCACCGCCCTGATAAAGAATACGAGCCAGATCACCGGCCCAATCTGCAACAACGCGCCGGTGATCGCGAATATTCGGCCCTTCGCGGCATTTGGCAGAGGCGGCGGGGTGGCGTTCCCCTTTTGCAATCCCACCCGGGTGGTTGTGGCTGCCTGCGGTATTTCTATATCCGACGTCTCATCAATCAAGTGCATCGCCGAACTATAAAGCTCGCGCAGTTCCGGCTCGCCTGGCTCATATTTGGCGAACTTCACCAAGTCACAGTTTTGCAAAAATTTTCCGAGCGATTCCTTTTGTTCCCGCAACAGCAAATCGGTCGCGTTCAACTCACGTAAAAACTCCTCGGTCGTCCGTTCCGGCGCGCGAAAATCAAACCGTTCTTCGAGATAAAAACGGACCGTGTCGGAAACCAAAACGCAAAATTCTTTCGGCTGCGAAATCAGCGCGAGCGCTTCTTCCAATTTTTGCTTCGCGCGGACATGCGCGGGAATCGGCGGCGCAATTGAAATTTGGGCACGCTGTTTTTGCCACCAGCGAAAAACTAAAAATAAAATCGCCAGCGCGGCAACGGTTCCGAGTGTCCACCACAGCCATGCCCAGCCGTTGGGAATTTCCAGTGGCGGCTTGATGTCGCGGATGTCGTTGGTGACGGCGTTTGTCATCCTCGCAATCTCCGTTTTTCTCGCGTCTCAAAAAATCGGCCCAGCGTCACGCCATAAGCTTCGTTCGTGCGCAGTTGAATCGAATCAATGCCCGACGAACGGAACTGCTTCGCCAATTCGCCAATTTGTTTTTGCTGGCGCAATGCAAAAACATCGCGTCGCGTCTTGTTGTCGGTATTGATTTCCAAAATTTCGCCGGTCTCGGCGTCCTCCAAAATCAAACGGCCGAGCGCGGGCAATTCCAGTTCGTGCTTGTCCGTGATTTGCACGGCCACGACATCGTGCTTGCGATTGGCCATGCGCAGCGAGGTTTGCAGCGCGCGCGACAATTTGCCGCCGTCCGCCGGCGTGAGGAAATCTGAGATCACCGTCACGATGGCCTTATGCGATTGCACGCGCATCAAAAATTCCAGCGCCTCGTTCAAATCCGTGCCGCGCCGTTTCGGTTCAAAAAATAAAACTTCACGGATGACGCGCAGGACGTGGCTGCGGCCTTTGCGCGGCGGAATAAATTTTTCCACTTCATCGGAAAAAAGAATCAGGCCGACTTTGTCATTGTTGCGAATCGCCGAAAACGCCAGCACCGAGGCAATTTCCGCCGCGATTTCGCGTTTGGATTGGTCGCGCGAGCCGAACAAACCGGAGCCGCTCACGTCCACGACGAGCATGAGCGTGAGTTCGCGTTCCTCGACGAACTTCTTGATGAACGGATGATTCATCCGCGCGGTGACGTTCCAGTCAATCGCGCGCACGTCGTCGCCGGGCTGGTATTCGCGCACCTCGTCGAAATTCATGCCCTGGCCTTTGAAGACGGAATGGTATTGGCCCGCGAGCGTCTCCGTCACGATGCGGTTCGTGCGCAGCTCGATCTGCCGGATTTTTTTGAGAATCTCGCGGGGAATCATGCTGGGGAAAATGTTGAATGACAAATGATGAATGATGAATCCGCGCGGGCGAAAAACTCGGCTTGCGCGAATAAACCAAAGGAGTAAATTGCCGCCATGAGTGCAACGCAAGTCATGGAACAAGTGGACAAGCTTCCGTTTGAAGAACAACGTGAAGTCTTCGAGCATCTCCGCGATAAATTTGACGACGCTCTCACGCCCGAACAAATTGCCGAACTCGACCGCCGCGCCGAACGCGCGCTGGCACATCCCGAACTTTGTCGTCCGCTCGACGACGTGGTGGCTGACATCGAAAAACGATTTCGCGCCAAGCGATGAGTTTTCGGGTGGTCATTGAAGAGGAAGCGGAACGGGAATTCGCCGAGGCGGCGGCTTTTTACGACGAACGCGAGCCGGGAGTCGGCCAAAGATTCACCAAAGATTTGCAGGCTTTTTTTAGAACGGTTTGCCAAGACCCCGGACGTTTTCCATTTGCCAGCAGGCTGACGCAAAAAGCCAAAATGCCAGAACCGTGGCCGTATTCCATTTTCTTTGTTGTCAAACGCCAGACTTCCGAAGTGATTATCAGCACCATCTGGCACGGCGCGCGGAATCCGGCGGAACTGCGGCGGCGGCTGAAATGAAAAGCCTGCGAGCGTTGCGGTCACGAGGCGGCTCGTGCGCAGCTCGATCTGCCGGATTTTTTTGAGAATCTCGCGGGGAATCATGGAAATAAAATTGCGAAAAGCATCTCGCAATAATTTAAAATTTTTTAACTCAAACTCTAAAGCCGTTGTGAATCTGTTAAAATTTTGTTCACATCTTGAACATTGGAAAACTGAAATTTTGAAAAATAAATATCACCATCGTCCGTGCGCACCCAAATTCCACCGATAATTAACGGCAATGAAATCACCATCTCTTTTATTTTGACCGTCGTTTTCATAATTGGCACATCTACAATGCGAGGACTATTGAATTTAAAATCAAGGTGCGATTGTTTTTTTACATCTTCGATTTTTTGCGGCAAGTGTTTATCCATGTATGCGCAACTGGATAACAGAGCAACCGATTTTTCAACCAAGTTGCTTTGACTCCTTGGAGTCAAACCCAGCTTAATTGCATAATCAACTTGCACATTGTCTTCCGCTTGAACAGAAAACAACGACGCAACTATAACGACAACGAGTAATATTTTTTCCATAAGTTATTTTCCAATTTCACGGCACGGGCAGTTCATCAAAGATTTTCTGGATGACCGTTTCGCTGGTTTTTTCCTCGGCCTCGGCTTCGTAGGTGATGGCCACGCGATGGCGCAACACGTCCATGCCGATGCTTTTCACGTCCTGCGGCGTCACGTAGCCGCGGCCTTTCAGGAACGCGTAGGCCTTGGCCGCCAGCGTCAGCGCGATGGTCGCGCGCGGCGACGCACCGAGCTGGATGAAATCCTTCACCGCGATCTTGTAATGGTCCGGGTCGCGCGTGGCGCAGACGAGGTCCACGATGTAATCCTTCACCTTGTCGTCCACGTAAATGTCGTTGATGACTTCGCGCGCCTTGAGGATTTGCGCCGGCGTGACGACGGCGCTGCAAGTCGGCTGGCCGGAAGTTTTCGCCATCGCTTCCAAAATCTGCCGTTCCTCCGCGCGCGTCGGATAACCGATTTTCAATTTCAACATGAAACGATCCACCTGCGCTTCGGGCAACGGATAAGTTCCTTCCTGCTCAATCGGATTTTGCGTCGCCAAAACCAGAAACGGTTCTTCGAGCTTGAAAGTGTTTTCGCCGATGGTGACTTGTTTTTCCTGCATCGCTTCGAGCAACGCGCTTTGCACCTTGGCCGGCGCGCGGTTGATTTCGTCGGCCAAAACCAGATTCGCGAAGACCGGCCCTTTGCGCGTGGTGAAGCCGCCGGACTGCGGATTGTAAATCTGCGTGCCGATGACGTCGGCGGGCAGCATGTCCGGCGTGAACTGCAGGCGCGAAAATTTCACGCTGATGCACGCGGCCATGGATTTGACGGCCAGAGTTTTCGCCAAGCCCGGCACGCCTTCCAAGAGAACGTGGCCATTGGCCAGCAAGCCGATGACCAGCCGCTCGGTCAGATAATTTTGCCCGACGATGACCTTGCCGAGTTCGTTAAACAGCGGATGCGTGAACGCGCCCGCGTCCTTTACCGCTTCGTTGATTGCAGAGATGCCTGTGTTCATTTGTGAATGTTTGTTACCGATGGACAGAATAATTTTATTTTGCGTTCAAGAAATTTTCAAGCGCCGGGCAAAACTTCAACCTGTTTCGCCGGCAGCCAGCCGCTTTTTCCCGAACCGTCGGCGACTTGCACCCAGTCGTCCCGCCGGTCTAAAACAGAAAGCTCCGCGCCGTCGCGCGTCGTGAACGCGCTTTGCGCATCATCAAACGGCCCGCTGCGCGCCGTCGCTTGCGCGGAAATGACGACGGCTGTTTGCTTTGAAAAATGATTCGCGGCTTGAACGCCCAAGATTGTGCCGGAAGAAATCGTCAGCGTCGCAAAAATCCAGGTCGCGCTTTTTAATTTTACCGCGAGCGCGGGACGAATTTGTTTTGCGGCGAGCAGAAGAAACGTCAGCCAGAAGGCAATCGCCGCAAAAACCGTCCATTCATTCAGCGAAAGATTGCCGAGCCAATTTTGCCAGAAATTTTCGCGAACCGTCGCGCCTTGGACCTGATTGCGGACGAACGCGAGGTTCGCGCGGATTTCCGAATCGCGCGGTGCGAGCATTTCCGCGCGGCAAAACGCGGCGATGGCCTTGCCGAGATTCCCCGATTTGAATTCCGCGTTGCCGTAATTGAAAAGCAGATTTGGCGACGCCGCGCCGGACGCGAGAATTGTTTCGTAAGCATTCGCGGCGTCCGCAAATTTTCCCTCGGCGTAAAATTTGTTTGCCGCTGAAAAATCCGCAGTTGCGTCCGCCGCAAAAATATTTCCGGCGAAAACCAGCGCGAGCGAAATGGCGAAAAGATTTTTCATGCTTTCAAATTTTGGAGTTCGCCCACAACTTTCTTAAATTTTGACGCCACGGCAGTCAGTTCCTGTCGTGTTTGTATCGGCGCATAACGCGCCTGATTACAAAGCTGGAAAAGTTCGCGGAGCGATTCCAAGGTGATCGGCGTTGCACCAATATAAATTAGACGTTTGTCCACATCGGCCTCGGTGATGGACGTGGCCGGACAATCGAGTCGCTCGCCGAGCTGCTCCTGCAACAGGCGGAACAGCATGGCGAAAAATTCGTTGGATTTATTTTCTGCGGCGAATTTGTTCAAGTCGCCCAAGCCGCCGTTGACAAGCTGGGCGACGGCGCGCTGTCGCCGCAAACGCGGATTGTTGGCCAAATTGTCCGCGCGCTTGCGCCAGACGAACGCGGCGAAAATGGCGATCAACGGCAAACTTTGCAGTGCGAGAAATTCCGGCCGCGCGACGAGCGGAACAGTTTTTGTTTCGAGTGCCCCCAAATTTTCCTTAATGGGCAAAATATCCTGCAACGGCGCGGTATTATCCGCACTGGAATTTTTGCCGCCCGCAATGGTCGGGAGCGCGCTGGCTCCGGCGGAATGAACCGTCAATGGCGTGGCGGGCTGCGTCAGCGTGTGGTATTGGCCATCGTTGGGATTGAAAAACGAGAAGGTGAATGGCGGCAGTTCCTGAACGTCCGAATTCAATGGCGAAACAATCTGCTCAAATGTTTTGGTTCCCTGAAAACCGAGCTGGTCCGTCGTTTCCAGCTTGGTCGTCGGCGGATAAGTTTTGAAATTATTCCAGGTATCTTGGGTCGGCAGCGTGATGGCGTCCAGCGCGCCGCTGCCGGAAATCTGCACGCGCACGGTGATGGGGTCGCCGACGGTCAGCGTCGTCGGGCCGGCGCTGACTGTGAGCATGAAATCGCCGACGGCACCGCTGAAGTTGGCGGGCTTGTTTTGCTCTGGAAGCGGGAGCGATTCCACAGTGAATGGCTCGGTGGCCAGCGTGACTTGTTTTTGTTCGCCTTGGTTAAACATCCGAAAAAACGGGTCGCCGCCCTGATTTTGCGAGGGGGTCACGACGACTGCGCTCGCGGTGAATGGGCCGAGTGTGAGCTGGCCGGTCTGGATGGCCGTGAGCGGCACGGCGATGGGGATGACGACATAGCTATGGTTGCCAATCTGAACGCGGCGTCTTTGGTTGGGCGGTTCGGCATTTTTGCCGGCGTTGAAACCATCCGTCGGCGAAGCGGTCAGCTGAAAGTTGCCAAAATTCTGCACGTCGTCGCGCAGGTAAAGTTCCAGCCGGCCAACCACCGCTTCGCCGACGTAAACTTTATTCTTCGGGAAAACAAATTTCATGAACGCCACCTGGTCGCCGGCATCAAGGTTGGCAGCCGGCGGCGCGGCGACCTTGGACACGGTCAGCGTGAGCGGCAGGGAAATGAACGGTTGGCCGTTGATGTCCGCTCGCAGCGCCGGAATGGTGAACTGGCCATCATGCTGCGCAGTGACCGTGTAGTTGTAAGTGATGCTGGAACTGGTCTGGCCGTTGATGAAGGTGAATGAACTCGACGGACCGATGTATTGAAACTGCAAGCCAGCGATGTCGGGAATGGCCGGCGCGTCCGACGGCTGGACGCCGTCGAACTTGAGCGATAACGTCACGTTTTCGCCCAGCGTGATGGCGTCACGATCGAGCGCCGCGGTGAACGACGCCGCGAAGACCGCGCCGGTAAATAGCGCGACCAGCAACACCGCCAATGTTTTCAAGGTGAACCGCATTTTTATTGTTCGTCCAGTCAGACAGACGGAAATTAGAAATGTTCACGTTTTTTTCGCCGGACGAAAGGGTAAAATCAAATTTACCGCCCGCGCATCCGTCTGCGTCGGCAGCCGTATTTGCAAATTGACCGCTCCCGCGCGCATTGCTAGGCTTCTTATCCGTTTCACAAATTGTTCCAAACGGTTTTTATGCGACACACCATTTCAGTTCTCGTGGAAAACAAGTTCGGCGTGCTTACGCGCGTGGCCGGGCTGTTCAGCGGCCGCGGCTACAACATTGACACCCTCAACGTCGGCCCGACGCAGGCACCACATCTGTCGCGCATGACGATTGTCACGACCGGTGACGAGGCGACGCTGGATCAAATCGTCAAGCAGCTCAACAAATTGCCGAACGTCATCAAGGTGCAGGATTTCCGCAACGAAGAATATGTGGACCGCGAACTGGTGCTGGTGAAAGTCGGCGTGGATTCCAAGTCGCGCGCCGAGGTGATGCAGATCACGGACATTTTCCGCGCCAAAATCGTGGACGTGCAGCCGAAGTCGCTCACCATCGAGATCACCGGCAACGACAGCAAGGTGGAAAAATTCCTCGACCTGATGAAAACGTTCGGCGTGCTGGAACTGACGCGCACCGGTCAAGTGGCTTTGCCGAGGAAATAAAATTTGCCATCGCATTGTTGGGCGGCAAGTGCACACGCGAAACTAAACCACAACAAACAAAAAGGTAAATATGATGACAGCAGGTGGCATTATGGGGATTTTATTCGTTTTCCTCATTTACGGCGGCATGATCGCTCTTACTTTTTATTTCTTCTACCTTTTGAGTCGCATTGTCCGCGCGTTGGAGCGGATAGCCAGAGCGTTGGAAGATAAATCACAGAAGTTTCGAGATGACACCAAGCCTTGAACATATTTGACGTCTAACAAGCAAACCGCCGTTGGTGCTGCGGTTGTAATCCCGTCGCGAGTCGGCGGCGGTTCAGCTTTATACGTTGGGCGGCGGCACCAAATAGAATTTATTTTCACAACCGCCTCAACGAATCAATAGCCCGTCGCCAGCCCGGTCGGGAAATTCCTTTGGCAGTTTCACTTTTGTCCGCTAACTTGCCGTCATGCGTTTCATCGGCAACGTCATTGAAAAATTGCAACGGCATCCCAAGCGCGTGGTGTTTCCCGAAGGCGACGAACCGCGCATCTTGCAGGCGGCGCGGCAGTTTTACGCGCTGCGGCTGGGCGTGCCGATCTTGCTCGGCAATCAGGTCAAGGTGCGCGAAGCCGCCGAGGCGTTGAAAATTTCGCTCGAAGGCATCCGCGTCATTGATCCCGCCACCAGCGAGGACTTGGAAAATTTTTCCAGCCGGCTCTATCGCATCCGCCGCGAAAAAGGCCTGCGCCCGACCGAGGCGCGCGAGGCGATGATGCAGCCGAATTTTTATGGCGCGATGATGCTGGCGATGCACCAAGCGGACGGCCTTATCTCCGGCGCGTCGCACATTACGGGCAGCGTGCTGCGGCCATTGTTTCAAATCGTCAAGGCCGCGCCGGACATCGGTGCGGTTTCGAGTTGCACCGTGATGGAAGTCGAAGACACGCGCATCGGCGAAAACGGCGTGTTGTTCATGGCCGACTGCGGCGTGATTCCCGAACCGAACGTGGAGCAGCTCGCGGACATCGCGGTTTCCACTGCGCGGCTCGCGCGCCATTTGCTCGGCACGAAACCGCGCGTGGCGATGCTTTCGTTTTCCACCAAGGGCAGCAGCGGCGCGCATCCGTCCATCGGCAAGATGCAGGCGGCCACCGCGCAGGCGCGGCACAAGGCGGCGCAGTTGAGCATCGAGGCGGATTTCGACGGTGAATTGCAAGTGGACGCCGCGCTCGTGCCGGAAATCGCGTCGCGCAAATTGCACGACAGCCAGGTGGCTGGCCGCGCGAACGTGCTGATTTTTCCCGACCTGAATTCCGGCAACATCGCGAGCAAATTGGTTGGCTTGGTCGGTCGCGCGAACTCCTACGGCCAGATTTTGCTCGGACTGAACCGGCCCGCATCCGACGTTTCGCGCGGTTCCAGCGCGCACGACATTCTGGGAGTCGCGGCCATCATCGCCGTGCAGGCGACGGATTATTTGAAATTATATCCGGGTGCGGACGCGCACCTGCCGGGAGAATGAATTCTTCCACGCCGCGCGTCTTCATTGCTGCCACGCGCCAGAACGACGGCAAAACCACGGTTTCGCTCGGCCTCATCGCCGCGCTGCAAAAACATTTTCCACGCGTCGGCTACATCAAGCCCGTCGGCCAGCGCTTCGTCGAGATCGAGGAGCAGAAAATTGACGAGGATTCCGTGCTGATGGATTCGGTTTATCAGCTCAACTGCCCGCTTGTGGACATGAGTCCCATCGCGGTCGAGCCGGCGTTCACGCGCAAGTATCTTACTCATGCGAACAACGAGGCGCTCGTCAAAAAAATCCAAAATTCCTTCGACCGCGTCGCGTGGGAAAAAGATTTTGTCCTGTGCGAAGGCTCCGGCCACGCGGGCGTCGGCTCGGTTTTTGATTTGTCGAATGCACAGGTCGCGAAAACGCTCGGCTGCAAAGTCATCATCGTTTCGCAAGGCGGCATCGGCAAACCGATTGACGAAGTTTCGCTCAACCAAGCCTTGTTTGAAAAAGAAGGCGTCGAGATCATCGGCGTCATCATCAACAAGGTGATGGAGGAAAAAATTCCGGAGATCACGCAGTTCGTCCGGCGCGGTCTCAAGCGCAAGGGACTCGAACTGCTCGGCGTGCTGCCGCACCAGCATATTTTGTCCAAGCCCACCGTCGGCCTGGTCCGTGAGGAACTTGGCGCGGAGATGCTGAACATTCCGCCGACGATGAACACGCTGGTGGACGACGTCGTGGTCGGCGCGATGGGTGCGCAGAACGCGATGCAATTTTTCCAGCGCGGCGTGCTGCTCATCACACCGGGCGACCGCGAGGATATTTTGCTCGCCGCCGGCGCGACCGCCGCGCCGGACAGCGCCGACAACCTGGCTGGCATCGTCCTGACCGGCGGCCTGCGTCCCGGCGCGGGCGTGATGAAAGCCTTACAGGCATTGCAGATTCCCGTGCTGCTGGCGCAGGCCGACAGTTATCAGGTCGCCTCCAAAGTCCACGATCTCATCGTGAAGACGCGGCCAGCCGACGCGGAAAAAATCTCGCTAATCCGCGACCTCATCGCCAAACATATCAACGTCAAAAAAATCATTGATTCACTCTGATTCCAAATGTCGCTCCCCTTAAATCCATTCTTAAAAACGTTGCCAACGTATCAGCCGGGCCGGCCGATTGAAGAAGTCGCGCGCGAACTGAATCTGCCGGCCGATTCCATCATCAAAGTCGCGTCGAACGAAAATCCGTTCGGCCCGTCGCCGCTGGCCATGGCCGCGTTGCAAAAGGCGATTGCGAACGTGAATCTTTATCCCGACGGCAACGCGTTTTACTTAAAACAAAAACTCGCGGCGAAACTGGGCGTCGAGCCGGCGAATTTGATTTTGGGAAACGGCTCGAACGAAATCATCGAGTTTGTTTCGCACGCATTGCTCACGCCGGGCGCGGAGATTGTTGTGTCGCAATACTGTTTTGCGATTTATCCCATCGTCGCGAAAATGCTCGGCGCGAACGTCATCACCGTGCTGGCGCAAGATTACGGCCACGATCTGCCCGCGATGCTGCGCGCCATCACGCCGCAGACGCGGATTGTTTTTGTCGCGAACCCGAACAATCCCACCGGCACGCTGGCGTCGCGCGAGGAAGTCATCAAGCTGGTCAACGACGTGCCCGACGACGTGCTGCTTGTGCTGGACGAGGCTTACATAGAATTTCTCGACGACGCGGTGGATTTGATTCCGCTCATCCGCCTTGGCGCGCGGAAGAATCTGATTTTGATGCGGACGTTCTCAAAGATTTACGGGCTGGCCGGTTTGCGCCTCGGCTATGGCATTGGAAATGCAGATTTGATTTCCGCGCTGGAAAAAATCCGGCAGCCGTTCAACGTGAATCTCCTTTCGCAAGCCGCCGCGCTCGCCGCGCTGGACGACGATGAACACGTCCGCAAGACGCGGCAGAATAATTTCATCGGCTTGGAATTTTTCGCGCGCGCGTTCCGCAAATTGGATCTGGAATTCGTGCCGTCGTCCGCGAATTTTCTGCTCGTGCGCGTGGGCGCTGGCCAGAAAGTTTTTGAAGCGATGCAAAAGCTCGGCGTCATCACGCGACCGATGGGCGGTTATCAATTGCCGGAATGGATCCGCATTTCCGTCGGCACGCCTCAGGAAAATGAGCGCTCGCTCGCCGCGTTGAAAAGCGTCTTGAATAAAAGCTGACTTAAATTGTCTTAAACCGGGAATTTATCGTAACTTGTCAGTTGCCAAGGTAGTCTGCTTTGGCGGATTAATCATTTATTTTATGCCGGAAAAATCAAGCGGTGGCGGTTGGAAATGGATTTGGATCGTAGTCGTGCTGGCGCTGGGCGCGGGCGGCTATTTTTATTTCCGCCACGCCGGCGGCAGCGCGTTGAGTTTCAACACGGTGGCGGTGACGCGCGGCGACCTGACGGCGACGGTCACGGCGACGGGCACGTTGAACCCGGTGGTGAACGTGACAGTGGGTAGCCAGGTGTCTGGCCGCATCAGCGTGCTGAACGTGGATTACAATTCGGTCGTGAAGTCGAACCAGATCATCGCGGAGATCGACCCGGCGACGTATGAGGCAGCCGTCGAGCAGAGCGAGGCGGATTTGGCCAACGCGAAAGCGAATCTGGAATTGCAGCAGGTGGAGTATGACCGCAGCGCCGAGCTGTTCACGAACAAGCTGATCTCCGGCTCGGATTTTGACACCGCCCGCGCCACGCTCGACGAGGCGGAGGCGACGGTGAAGATTAAGAAGGCTTCGCTCGATAATTCGCTGGTGAATTTGAATTATTGCAAAATCCTTTCGCCCGTGGACGGCGTGGTGATTTCGCGCGCGGTGGAACTGGGTCAGACGGTCGCCTCCAGCTTCAACACGCCGACGATTTTCCAGATCGCTAACGACCTGACCAAGATGCAGATCGACGCAAACGTGGCCGAGGCGGATGTCGGCGGCGTGGTCGAGGGTCAGAGCGTGGAGTTTACGGTGGACGCATATCCGAACCGCACCTTCCAAGGCGAGGTGACGCAGGTGCGCAATTCGCCGAGCACCGTCAACAACGTCGTCACCTACGACACGGTCATCAGCGTGACGAACGCGGATTACAAATTGAAGCCGGGCATGACGGCGAACGTCTCCATCATCGTCGCGCAACGGGAAGATGCGCTGAAGATTTCCAACGTCGCCCTGCGCTTTCGCCCGCCGGACAACGCCGTGGTCTTGACCAACGCTGTCGGCGGCGCGGCGCAAACTAATGCGGTCGCCGGCAGCAAAGTTCAGCACAAGGGTCGTCATGACCGGCGCACGGTTTATCTGCTCGCCGGCGACGAGGGCGCGCCGGTGTTGAAGCCGGTGTCGGTAAAAATCGGCATTACCGACGGCATCTTCACGGAAATCACCGACGGTTTGCAGGAAGGCGACAAGGTCGTTACCGGCGTCACACAACCCGGTGCGGGAAACTCCGCGTCATCATCCAGTCCGTTTGGCGGCGGTTTCCCGCGCCATTGATTTTATTTGTCGTGCCAACGAACGCCGTCATCCAGCTCACAGACATCCACAAGATTTACCACACCGGTGAAGTGGACGTCCATGCCGTGCGCGGCGTGTCGCTGGCGATCGCGCCGGGCGAATTCGTCGCCATCATGGGCTCGAGTGGCTCCGGAAAGAGTACGTTGATGAACCTGATCGGCTGCCTCGACCGGCCGACGCGCGGGAATTATTTTCTGGATGGCATTGACGTTTCCACGCTCGACCGCGACGCGCTGGCAAAAATTCGCAATGACAAGATCGGCTTTGTTTTCCAGGGTTTTAACCTCCTGTCGCGCACGACGGCGCTCGAAAATGTCGAGATGCCGATGCTTTATAACCATCAGCGCGTGCCGTCCGCCGAACAAAAAGTGCGCGCCGAAAAATCGCTAGAGCTGGTCGGCCTCGCGGCGCGCGCCGACCACAAGCCGAACCAGCTTTCCGGCGGCCAGCAGCAGCGCGTGGCGATCGCGCGCGCGCTGGTCAACCAGCCGTCCTTGCTGCTCGCGGACGAGCCGACGGGAAATCTGGACAGCCAGACGAGCATCGAAATCATGGGCGTGTTCCAGAAGTTGAACGACGCCGGCATCACCATCGTCATGGTCACGCACGAGTTGGACGTGGCGCGCTACACGAAGCGGATGATTATCCTGCGCGACGGAATGGTTTTGACGGACGAAAAAGTGGCAGCGCGCTTGATTGCGGAAAGCGAATTGAAAAATTTGCGCGCGGCGCAGGAGGCGGTGAAGCTCGCATGAATTTTTTTGCGCCCTTCAAACTCGCTGCTCGTGCGCTGCGGCGGAACAAGATGCGTTCGCTGCTGACGATGCTCGGCGTCATCATCGGCGTCGGTTCGGTCATCGCGTCGGTCAGTATCACGACCGGCGCGACGAAACAGGTTGAGGACAAAGTCTCGAGTCTCGGACAAAATATTATCACGGTTTTCTCCGGCAATTTCAGCAGTGCCGGCATGAAAGGCGGCTGGGGCAGCGCTTCGACCTTACTCGTGGATGATGCGCGCGCCATCCAAAATGAAGTCGCCAATGTCGTCGCCGTCAGCCCCGAAGTGCGCGATCGCGAGCAAGTTTTGGCGGACGGTCAGAATTGGAACACGCAGGTCATGGGCGAGTCGCCGGATTATCCGCAGATCCGCGATTGGAACATGGCCGAGGGCGCGATGTTCACCGACGCCGACGTGCGCAGCATCGCCAAGGTCGCCGTCATCGGCAAGACGGTGGTGGATCAATTGTTTGTGAATGACGACCCACTTGGCCAGACGCTGATCATCCGCAACATTCCGTTCAAGATCGTCGGCGTGCTGGAGGCGAAGGGATTTAATCTGTTCGGCCAAGATCAGGATGACGTTGTGATCATTCCCTACACGAGTCACATGAAGCGAATCACCAGCCGGAATTTTGTGAACTCCATCATGGTGCAGGCTGCCAGCAAAGACACCATCACGCAGGTGCAGGACGACATCAACACGCTGCTGGGTGACCGGCACAAAAGTGCGGAGCCGGATTTCACCGTGCGCACGCAACTGGAATTGATGCAGATGGTGACCGCCACGTCCAAAACCATGTCGGTGCTGATCGGCGCGATTGCCAGCGTGTCGCTCATCGTCGGCGGCATCGGCATCATGAACATCATGCTCGTCAGCGTCACGGAACGGACGCGCGAAATCGGCATCCGCATGGCCGTCGGTGCGCGCAGCCGCGACATCCTCATCCAATTTTTGATCGAGGCCGTCACGTTGAGCGCCATCGGCGGAATCCTGGGCATCGTATTCGGCATGGCGGCGGCCGAAACCATCGCGCACCTCACCGGCTGGCCGACGCTGACGCCGTATGCGTGGATCGGCATCGCGTGCGTCTCCAGCGCGCTCATCGGGATTATTTCCGGTTTTTATCCCGCCTGGAAAGCTTCGCGGCTCGACCCGATTGAAGCTTTGCGCTACGAATAAGCCGTGGCCGCTGAAATCCTTTCCACCCACACGCCGGCGCTTTTTCAAAAAGCCGTCCGGCGCGCGGCGGAGTGGTTGCGCGCGGGCGAAGTCGTCGCGCTGCCGACGGAAACGGTTTATGGCCTCGCCGCCAATGCGCTGGACGCGCCAGCCGTCGCCAAAATTTTTCAAATCAAGGGCCGCCCGGCGCACAATCCCATCATTGTCCACGTCGCGAGCAACGAAATGGCAAAAGCCTGCGTCAGCGCATGGCCGGAACTCGCGGGAAAATTTTCCAAGGCATTCTGGCCCGGCCCGCTGACCTTAGTATTGCCGCGCGCGGAAGAAATTCCCGACAACGTGACTGCTGGTGGTGCGACTGTGGGCATCCGCTGGCCGAGCCATCCGTTCATGCAGGCGGTGATCCGCGAATGCGGTTTTCCGCTGGCCGCGCCGAGCGCAAATCTGTCCAACCAGATTTCGCCGACAAACGCGGAGCACGTCGGCGCGCGACTTGGCGAAAAAATTTCGTTGATCGTGGACGGCGGCCAATCGCAAGTCGGCATTGAATCCACCGTCCTGGACTTGTCGGTTTCGCCGCCGCGCATTTTGCGTCCGGGCATGATCCACGCCGAGTCGCTGGCAGCGGTCGCGGGAGAATCCAGAATTAAGAATTCAGAATTCAACTTCGAAGGAACGCTGCGGAGTCCGGGTTTGCTGGCGAAGCATTATTCACCGAAAGCGAAACTGGTGATTTTGAATTGGAGCGACGACGTGGATTTACGTTCCCAACTTTCAACCTTCAACGTGGAACCTGCAACCATTCACGTCATCGTGCACACAAAAATTCCGGCGGGCGAAAATTTTGCCGACGTGAGCGTGATGCCGCATGACGCGGAGGCGTTTGCGCGGGCGCTTTACGCGGAACTGCACCGCTGCGACGCGGCGGGCGCGAAATTGATCGTCGTGGAAGCGCCGCCGGACTTGCCGGAATGGTCGGGCATCGCCGACCGGCTGCGGCGCGCGGCGGTGTGACAATCACCAGCGCTGACGGTCGGTGAAGAAAAGTCCGGATTGCAGGACTCCCGCCGGGAAATAGCGCAGCGTAAATCCTTGCGGAATCTGGCCGACGACGGCGGTATTCAAGGCGAAATTCCCCCAACTGCCCACGCCGCCCTGCAGGCATTCGGTGTAGAGTCTGCTATCGAGCGTATTGAGCGTGAGGTAGAGTCCGCGAACTTGTTTAACGTAGTCGTTGAACTGGAAAAATTCAGACTGGGAATTCATGCTGATCCAAGTGCATTGGTGGTCGCCATACCACGCGACGGCCCAGGGGATGTCGCTCATCAGGAGTTCATCCGGTTGCATCCAACTGGCGACCTTTTGGATTTCGGGTGGATAATATGGCGGATAGGCCAAGGGTGAAGCCTTGGGCGGCAGCAGGCTGGCAATCAGCGGCTGGCAGGAAATCACCACCATCAGGGCGATGACGGCGAGGCGGATTTGCGGCGATGGCGTCTTCATCTGGTTGAGCAGTGTCAGAAAAAATATGACGCCGAAAATCACCGCGAGCGGCGTGAGCAGCACGAGCAGGTTTTCCGAATTGATGTCGGGTGAGATGGTGGAAAGCTGGGTTCGGCCAAGCGCCTGCGCCACGACAAAAACGCCAAGGCACATCAGCGTGAAATAGCGCATCCGCCGGGCGGCGACATTGCGCAAGCCCAGCAGCAGTCCGGCAAAAAATAACATGGCCACCCAGTTCCCGCCGATCCGCAGCAGGTCGCCCTGAAGGATGAAGCGGGAGTTCTCGATAAATTTTCTCATGTATGGCCGCAGCCAGTAGGCCGAAGTCAGGTCGGGGTTGACCGACTGCATCAGTCGCGAACCGGGAAACGCAAATGTCCCTTCCACGATCGCATAGCCGGCCGTGCCGAACAGCGTGCCGCTCACCGCAAGGTTGCGAATGATCCACGGGGTCACAGCCAGCACAAAAGCCAGAAACGCCGTGATCGCCAGGCCCGGACGCCGCACGCCGCCGAACAGTGCGAGGAAAGCCACCACCGGCACGATCGTCCAGCCAAATGCATAGCGCGTCAACATCCCTGCCCCTGTCAACACGCCGGCGGTGACGGCCAGCAAAAACAAATTGCGGACTTGCGGCTTGGCCGCGCGGCCAAGCTCCTCGATTTTAACCAAGCACCAGATCAATCCTAAAAAAATAACCAGTAACAGCAGGGTGGACTGGCCGGACACGCTGAATTTCCACAGCAAGTCCGCGCCCAGCGTCAACAGCGCCGCCAGCCACGCTGCTTGGGCATCAAACAATTTTTTGGCGATCAGAAAAGTCAGCGCCACGACCACCACGAGGAGTAGTTGGTTCAGGATGGCGATGCGGAATTCCGCCTGATAGCGCAAAAACCGGCCGCCCTCCGACCAGAATGGCTTGTGGTTGCCCGCATCCCAATTCGGTGGCGAGAGCTTAATCAAGCCGGCCAAGACGGTCGGATACACCGGCGCGTTGGCTAGATCGGGATGCGCCCCGTTGATTTCGGCGAAGTCCACCGAATTCGTCAACTGGATCTCACCTTTATGGACTTCGTGATTATGTTTCTGAATCAAATAAACGCTGAACGGCCGGATAAAATCCGTCGTGTAGCCCCTGCCCTCCGCCACATTGCGCGCCACTTGCGCCGCATCCATCGCCTCGACAGAATTAAAGCTTCGATACGCGTTCAAATCGTAAAGCACCGCCAGGCCGATGACCGCCACCACCAGGGGCAAAAATTGCAGCCAGCGGGAAAATACGCCAACTTCAAGTGCGTGAATCACCCGCTGAATCCGTTCGGAAATCATCATAAAATCAAAATCCTTCCAAGTGATATTCGTGCAGTTTCCGGTGGAACGTCCGCCGGCTCATGCCGATCTTCTGCGCCGCGCGCGTGCGGTTGCCATCCGTTTCTTTCAGCGCGCGGATGATCAATTGTTTCTCCGCATCCTTCACCGTCAAATCTTTTCCTTGCAACAATTGCGTGCCGCGCGCACCGCCGCCGCGTACCGACGGCGGCAGGTCGCGCAAGGCGATTCGTTCGCCCCGGCACAAAACCACCGCGTGCTCGATGGCCGTCCGCAGCTCGCGCACATTGCCCGGCCACAAAAAATCAATCAACGCTTCGAGCGCATCCGCTGTGAAATCGTTCACATTTTTCCCGTTTTCCTTGGCGAACTCCCGCAGAAAACTCTGCGCCAGCAGCGGGATGTCGCCTGTCCGCTCGCGCAATGGCGGCAATTCAATCTCGACGACACGGAGGCGGAAAAACAAATCTTCGCGAAATTTACCGGCCTTGACCAGTTCTTCCAGATTTTTATTTGTCGCCGCCACCAGCCGCAAGTCCGCCGTCAACGTCTTGTTCGAGCCGACGCGCTCGAACGTGCGTTCGCCCAAAAAACGCAGCAGCTTCACTTGGATTGTCGCATCAATCTCGCCGATCTCATCCAGAAACAAAGTTCCGCCCTGCGCCTGCTCAAACCGGCCGATGCGCCGCTCGTGCGCGCCCGTGAACGCGCCGCGCTCGTGACCGAACAGCTCGCTTTCCAAAAGCGTCGGCGCGAGCGCCGCGCAATGCACCGTCACGAAAGGCTGTTTCGCACGCGGGCTCAACTGGTGAATGGCCTTCGCGATGAGTTCCTTGCCCGTGCCGCTTTCGCCGCCGATCAGCACCGTCGCGCGCGTGGGCGCGACCTGTTGCACGACTTCAAAAATTTCTGTCATCACTGGCGACTGGCCGACAATGTTTTCCAGGCCGAATTTGGCATCAATTTGTTTGCGCAAAGAAGCATTTTCCACTTCCAGCGTCTGCTGTTTCAGCGCGCGTGCGATGCGCATCTCCAGTTCGTCAATTTGCAGACGGCCTTTGGCGATGTAATCATCCGCGCCGTGCTTCATCGCGTCCACCGCGAGTTCTTCCGAACCGTAAGCCGTCATCAAAATGCAGATTGGCGGCTTCGGCAGTGATTTTGCGCGCGCAATCAATTTCATTCCATCTTCGTTCGGCAGCCGGAAATCCGTCAGCATTACGTCAAAATTTTCAGCTTCCAGCAAATCCATCGCCGTCTTCGCGTCTTCCGCGATATAAACGTCGTAACGTTCCTCCAGCGCCGCGCGCAAACCTTCGCGCGTCGGCTTTTCATCATCCACAATGAGCAAAGTCGGTTTCATGGGTCGCTAATTTTTATTTTCCAGCAAGCGCGGCTTGCGTTCGTGCAGCGGCAGCCAGATCCGGAAAGTCGTTCCGCGCCTAACATGGCTTTCCAGCTCGATGCGGCCGTTGTGCGCGCGGACAATTCTTTGCACAATCATCAGGCCGAGGCCGCTGCCCTTTTTTTTAGTCGTGTAAAACGGCTCGAAAATCCGGTTGATCTGCTCCTGCGGAATACCGCCGCCTGTGTCCGCGACGCTCACCCAGACGCTGTCGGAATTTTCACCGGTCTGCAATGTCAGCGTGCCACCGGTCGTCATCGCCTGCGTCGCGTTCTTCACCAAGTTCACCAAAACCTGCTGCAACTGCGTCGCGTCCACCGGCGTCGCGGTGAGGTGACGCGCCAATTTTGTCTTCACCGTCACGCCGCGATTTTCAATCTCCGGTCGCAGCAGTTCCAAAGTTTTTTCCGCCACGTCATTGAGTGATGCCATTTTCAACTGCAACGGCGCAGGCCGGATCGCGCCGAGGAATTGCGTGACGATGTAATCCAGCCGGTGAATTTCGCCTTTCGCCACATCGAGATACTGCTCCAGTTTTTTGCCAACTTCCGCGGTGTCCGTTTCCAGCGCGGAATGTTTTGTTCGCGCGCGCGCCAGCAATTTTGAGTTCACCGGCGCGGATTTTAATTTTTTCACCTCGCGCTCCATCAGTTGCAGATGGATGTGAAGCGCGTTAAGCGGATTGCCGATTTCATGCGCGACGCTCGCCGCGAGCAATGTCAGTGCCTGGATGCGCTCACTTTCGATGGCCTCGAAAGTTTTTTGCCGCGCCTCGGTCGCGTCGTGCAAAATCAGCGCGACGCCCGAACTGCCAATGGCTTCGCCGTCCAGCGGCGCGGCGTAGAGCCGGAGAAAACGCGGACGCGGATAATGGATTTCAAATTCGTGACGCGTGACGTGCGCGCCGCCAACGCGGTCGGCGCGGGAAATTTTCGTCCAGTCCACCTCCGGCAAAATGTCTGTGATCTGCAAATCTTCCGTGTTCAGTTGCAACCCGATGAGTCGCGTGACCGCTTGGTTAAAATATATCACGCGACCCGCTTCATCCGTCACCAGCACGCCGTCTTCAATCGTGTTGAACAGCGTCTCCAGAAAACTGCGTTCGCGCGCGAGCCGCTGGACGACGTTTTGCAAACCCTCCGTGTCCAGCCGACCGATGCGGCCAAGCACTTTGTCAAGAAAACTGGATTTGGTTGCAGCCATTGATTAAAATTAATTTTGTGAGTAGCAAATTGGCACAATCAAGAAATTCGTCAAGCCAAAGAAAAGAGTTTTGGTGGCACACTTGATAACAGTTTTCTATTCCGGGTCGCGATTCGGCAAATGGAAACTAGAGCCAAATACGAAGTGGCTGGATGCCTCGTAGAAAAATTATTTCGTCTTGAAGGATGCGCGAAAATCTTCTCGCGTGGTTTTAATTCAAACGCCGCCAATCCATTTGCGGTCGTCCCACACGGCTTTGATGGAAGTCAAGTTGCGCGAATCAAAAATATTTTTGGCCGCCGCCGCGACGTTCCCTTTTTTTAAATTATTGAACGCATCGCTCGCGCTGATGGCGACGAATTGCAGCACGCTTGGGTCGCGGTAGCAGTCAATCATGCACTTGGTGCAGCCGTCGCGGATGAGCTTGGAATCGTCCCAGTCCCAGACCTTGCACATCGGCTCGTGCCACGCGTGGCAGCGGAAGAGGTCAAGGTTCCAGTCGAGGTAGAAATACTTGTGGCCGCCGAGGCAGCCGAACTTTTCCTTCTCCCCGCGCAGATGCCGTTGCATCTCGTCGAGCGACTCGGTCGGGTTCACCACGGGAAAACCGCTGTTCTTTTTCATCTGCTTGATTTTTTCAAACAGTTGAACCAGCTCTTCCTTGTTGAAATTCACCAGCCCGCTGTCGCTGAAACTTAAATAGCTGCTCGCCAGCGACGTCAGCGGATAACTGAACGTGCAGCTCGTGAAGCCGAGCGTCTCCAAAAAATCCGGCAGCTTCTCGTAATCTTCGATCAGCCGGCTCGCCGTGATGCTCGCCGTCGTCTGGATGCCAACCGAATGGAAAAATTCGTTCGCCTTCTTGATTTTTTTGCAAACGTCCGGCAGGCCGCGATTTTTTTCGTGCTTCGTCACGTCGTGCGCGTCAATGGACATGATGACGCTGCTCAAGCCGTCGCTGGCGAGGTCGCGCATGTTTTGATCATTCCACAAACCGCCGTTCGTGCAGATCATCGGATGGATGCCGCGTTCCGCCGCGTAACGCGTCATGGCGCGCAGATCGCGGTGTACCATCGGCTCGCCGCCGACGAAGAGCAGGTAGCCGATGTGATTTTTCAGCGCGATGTCCACGACGCGCTTCGCCTCGTCGAGCGTCACGCTGCGGCGGGCCTTCGGATCAAATTGCGAGCGCGCAAAACCACAAAAGCCGCAGTCGGCGTTGCAGATGTTCGTGATGGCGAATTGCAGGTAGCCTGGGCCGCCGTGTTTCAAAACATCCTTGAAAAGCTGGAGCGCACCTTTTTTGGGGCGGACGACGGGGCGCGAAAAATCAGCCGGCGCGGCGGAAATTTTCTCCGGCGCGACAGAACTGGCGGTGTTGGCGGGATTACTCATGAACAAACCATGTCATTGTGGCGGCAAAAAATGGTGCGGGCAAACTTTCTTTCTTCCGTGCGCGGTGGAATCCGCTTTTTCCGTGCAAGATTTATTTTCCCGACGCCATCGCCAGATGTTGCAGCGTCGCGACATCCACCGGCCATTTGGGCTGAAAACGCGGGCTGGCGAGATAATCCAGCAAGCTCGTGCGGAACTGCCGGCGCACCGGGTCGTGCTCAAGATCATTTTCCAGGTCCACGCTGCAGACGAAAATTTTTCCGTTCCCGGCCAATGCCTCGAACGCCAGCGCCAGTTTGTGATTCGTCGTCCAGTCGTCAATCACCTGCACGCTTGGCAGAAGGCCATCCGGCAAATCGTCGAGGAACATCGGTTGCGCGCGCCGCACGAGATACCACCATTGCCAGTTGGCAAAATCATCCGTCGGAAATTCCGCGAACAGCGGCTGCCGCGCGTCGCAAAGAATTCCCAGCGTGGTCGGCGCCTGCCGTTGCGTCCACGCCGTGTTCCAGAAAATACTGCTGAAGCCGAACTTCACCGGCCGCGCGGAATCGTTGCGGACATTTTCCGGCGGCAGCAGCCACAGCACCGTTCCGCCGGAATCCAGCACCGCGCGCGCGGCGGCGTTCAGTTCGTGGAAAATCACCGCTGCGGCCGGCGCGCGCGGCGCGGTCTGCGCGGGGTAAACCCACACGTCCCAGTCATTCTGGATTTTTGTGCCGGCGAAGCCCGCGACCAGTTTGTAGCGCGCGGGCGTCGGGATATTTTTCAAACTGAAATTCGCCGTGCCGAGCTTGATGCCGTTGTCCACCGGCACGTCACGCCGGTCGAAAATCTGCGACGCGACCACGCGCCCATTTTCCGCCACGAGTTCGCAATACGGCGTCGCGTCTGCGAGCGGTGCCGCGCCGAAATTCGCCACTTCCAAATCCGCCGACAGCGTTTCATCCGCCGTGAACACACGCTTTTCCAGACGCGCGAGCGGCACAACAGCGTTGCAGAAACGGCTGAATTGCGCGGCGGTGACATAACCTTTGTCGTCCCAAAACGCATTCAGCACGCCGACGGGCGCGGTGCCTTGGCCGGGAAAATCCGTAAGGCCGAGCAGTTCAAAACCGTCGAGACCCGGCGTGCGCAATTGCGATTCGATCTCTTCCTTGTAACACAGCGTCTGCAATTTTCCCGACGCATACAAAAACCATTCCGCCTCGTCCCCCATATTGTGCGCCGCCAGCGAGTCGCGGAAAATTTCCAGATTGCCCGGCTTCAAATAGCCCTTGTATTTTTTAATCTCCGAAAAATTCGGATACGCGCACCACTGGCCGATTTCGTGGCTGATGACCGGCACATCGTGCGCAGAAATAAAGTCGCCGTAGTCCGTCGTCGTCTCCGGCGGCTGCGCGTTGAGGCGCGAGTTCAAGCCCGCGCCCCACGGCTGGATGCATGATGCCGCCGTCACGTCAAACTGGTTTTCCGGCAACTCCGGCCAGCCGCTTGCGCCCGTCCAAAGCCGGCGCGGATCGCGCAATTTGAAATGATCCACATAATCCGCGAGAAATTTATTTTGGTTTTTGCCGCCCGGCTCGTTGCCGTAAGCCATCAGCACGAAGCTCGGATGATTGCCGTAAGTTTTCAGGATGCGCTCGGTCTCGTCATAAACCCACGCGTCCACGGGCTTGCCGTCGCCGAGCGTGGTGCTGTCATTCGCCCACGAACCGGCCTCGACCTGAAGATAAAACCCCAGTTCATCCGCCGCCTGAAACGCCGCTTCCGGCGGACACCACGAATGAAAACGAAACAGATTCAGCCCGTGCGCCTTCGCGATGGCGATGATGCGCTTCCACGAATCCACATCCGTCGGGGGATGGCCGGTCAGCGGAAACACGCAACATTCCACCGTGCCGCGAAAAAAAGTTTTGCGTCCGTTCACGGTGAATTGCGTTCCTTGCGTCAAAATTTCGCGGAGACCAAAAGTCGTGCTACGCGTCGCGTCGCCGAGTTTCGCGGTCAGATGTCGCACAACCGGATGAAACTCGTCCCAGTTTGTCGCGTCGTCGCCCAAGGAAATTTCACCGGTGAAAGTCCCGCCGTTTGTCGTCCAGTCCGCGACGACCGACTGCGCGAGTTTTCCGTCCACATAAAAAAGCATTCCCGCCTCGCCGCCCGCGCCGGACACGTTGCCGATGGTTCCCGTCACCGTCGCCGAGTGCGTCGCGACGTGCGGATAAATTTGCAAATCCTCGATCCACACCAGCGGCGTCGCGCGCAGCGAAAGGTCGCCGACGATGCCGTTCCAGTTGCCCTGCGATTGGTCGCTGATGCTGCTGGAATTTTCGCCGATGTCCACGATGCGGCGATTGTCCACGCGAATCGTCAGCGTGTGTTTGCCGGGCGCGAGCTGGCCTAAATCATATTCGTGCGGCGTGCCGAGCGAATCATTCGTGCCGAAATTTTTTCCATCCAGCCAAACTTGCGTCTGCCAGTGCGGTCGTTCGAGCGTCAGGACGACGCGCTGGTTTTGCCAGTCCAATGGGATGGCCACCGTGCGGTGAAACCACGCCGCGCCGGCGTAATACTTTTCGGGCGTCAACCAGAACGGCACTTTCACGTTGCCGGTCTGCCGGTAGGGTGCAAATTCCGGCGCGGTGAAAAAAGAGCGGTCAACAATGCTGCCCGTCCAAATTGTGTTCGTCGTCACGTCGTCGCCGATGCCTTGTTCGGGCAGCGAGCCGGGTAGATGGATGTGGCCGGAAAATTGACCGGAAAGTTTTTTCGCCGCCCAATTTTCCGCGATGCCCGCGTCGGCGCGGTCAAGTTGATAGCGCCAACTGCCATCCAGCGACAGCGCGTCGTTCGCGGGCAGCGCGCGTGCGAGCAGGCCGCTGAAAATCACGGCGGACAGGACAAGGATGCGTTTCATTTGCAATCGTAGTTTAACTGGCGCGCGTCCGTTCGGAAACAAGCAACTCTGTTTACAATTGAATCGCCACAGCGGAACTTAAAGCGCCAATGGCATTTGGTTCCGGCGGATTGTTGGCGGCATGAATTCAATCTGAATATACAATTTGACCATCAACAAAACATGATGATGGCTGACCAACTCGTCCGATGGTATAAATCTCGCCCTTCGAACCAATGACCACGCCATTCGTAGCGCAGCAGTTTGTAAACCAACTGGGAAGATAGATTGATAGCTCCGCCCATCTAGGCGGCAAGTCATTGGGCATCTTGTTTTTTTCAAGTGCCCACTGATTCTTGGCTGCATCAAGTTGGCGCAAATTATTGACGTAATAATTGGCTGCGCTGATCTGATGCGCTTTGATAAAATTCGGAATACCAACCGCCAAAACGACCGCGGTAATTGCTGCTACGACAATGATGAACGATTTTGACATGCGTGCTATGCCTAACAGTTATATTAGCTAGACTTTACGGCCGCACAAATTTTTCAACCTCCACCTGCAATTTTTTCAAGTCAGGCAAATTGATATACATCATGTGGCCGGCGTCGAACTCGGCAAACGACACATTGCTCCGGTAGGCGTCGGCCAGCCCCATGTGGTCAATGCTGTGCCGGATCGTGTCAATCGGGCAGACCAGATCGCACCGGCCACCGAGCACGAGGATTTTCAGATACGGCTCCTGGTTCATCACGGACGCGAGCTTGTCGCTGGCGTTGGCGAAATCATTCCGCGCGCCGTAATCCCACGGCTGCACGCCGGCGAGCAGTTCGTAGGGCAGATCATCCTCAAATTTTAATTCGCTGCGGACATACGAATTCATCGCCGCCGAAAACGGCCCCATCACCGCCACGCTGGACGGATCAAAATCCGCGCCGGGTGACGCCGGATCGCCATCGCGTCCGGTCAACCGCGCGTCGTAAGCGCCGAGAATCAAGCCGTCGTCGTGCAACAGTTGTTTGCGGAAAATAAACGGGTCCACGCGCAGATTATTATCCTCGATGACGGACGCTTTCAATCCGGTGAGCCGCACGAGTTCGGCGACCACTTTTTTCCGTTCATCCGCTGGCAGCGACGAACCGGCGAGCAGCGCGGAAGTGAATTCACCTTTGGCAAAAGTGCGCGCCTCGGCGAGTGCGTTCGTCAAATCGGATTGCAAGTCCGGCGGCAGTTTGTTGTGGAAATGCGCCGCCGCCGTGTAAGCCGGCAAAATCAGCGGATACGGCAAATCGTTGCCCGTGCCGCCGCTGATCGTGCCGAAATCCAGCACGCCGGAAACGAGGATGAGTCCGTTCAGATACATTCCGTAGCGGCCGCGCAGATAATCCGCGAGGCCGGCGGCGCGGAAGACGCCGTAACTTTCGCCGCACAAAAATTTCGGCGCGAGCCAGCGGTCATGGCGCGTCGTCCAAAGGCGGATGAATTCACCGACGGAATCCAAATCCGCTGCGTCGCCGAAAAAGGCTTCGGCTTTTTCATCTTTCGCCGGCCGGCTGAAACCGGTTGCGACGGGATCAATGAAAACCAAGTCGCTGGCGTTGAGGATGGAAAATTCATTGTCCACTAACGCGAACGGCGGCGCGGGCAGCGAACCGTCTTCGTTCATCTTCACACGGCGCGGGCCGAGTGCGCCGAGGTGCAGCCACACCGACGCGGAACCGGGCCCGCCGTTGAAGCAAAACGTGACCGGGCGCGGTTTCCCCGCCGGTTTCTCAATCCGCGTGTAGGCGACGTAAAAAACCGACGCGCGTGAAGTGCCGTCGGGCTTGAGCAACGGCAGCATGCCCGTCTCGGCAACATAAGTGACGCGTTCGCCGGCGATGGTGACGGTGTTGGTCACGCGCACCGGCGCGTGCGAGGCGTCAGGAATTTGGCCGAGCAAGGATTTGTCCGGCGCGGTGGGCGCGTTCGTGTCAGCGGCACGGAGCGACAGCGCGGCGGCGAAGAGAAGCAGGCAGGTGGTTTTTTTCATGGCAGCATCAATGGTTCGATTGGACGCAGATTAGCGACTCCGCGTTCACACGCCACGGAAAATTTTTGCGGTCAGGTTGACGGCGGCAAAGCTTGTGGATGACTTTCCGACGAAAGCGTTGCCCGCCGCCGGGCATTCACGCTGGTTGAACTGCTGGTGTTGATTGCCGTCAACGCGATTCTGGCGGCATTGAGCAAGGCCAAGGGCGCCAGGCAAGCGGCGTGCCTGAACAATCTCAGGCAATGGGGTCTGGCAACGCAGGTTTATATGGTGGACAATGATGATTATTTGCCGCGCGAAGGCACGGCCAATCTGCCCACTTTTCTGTTTGGAAATGATTAGTTGCCAAAATCAAGCTATGGCCGCCGCAATCGCGTCGCCCATTTCACGCGTGCCGACGCGTTTGGCACTGGTTTCACTCGCGCTGAAAATGTCGCCCGTGCGGTTGCCGGCTGAAATGGCTTTGCCGACCCCAGTTTCAATCGCCGCCGCCGCATCGTTCAAACCAAAACTGTGCCGCAGCATCAGCGCGCTCGACAAAATCTGCGCGATGGGATTCGCCAGGTTTTTTCCGGCGATGTCCGGTGCCGTTCCACCTGCTGGCTCGTAAAAGCCAAAAGTATTTCCGCCATTGGTCGCGCCCAGACTCGCGCTGGGCAACATGCCGAGCGAACCGCCGAGTGCCGCCGCTTCGTCGCTCAAAATATCGCCGAACATATTTTCGCAGAGCATCACGTCGAACTGCGTGGGCTTGAGCATGAGCTGCATCGCGCCGTTGTCCACGAACATGTGTTCCAGCGTCACGTCGGGATAATTTTTCCCGACGCGCGTGACGACTTCGCGCCACAAAATCCCATTTTCCAAAACGTTTGCCTTGTCAATGCTCGTCAATTTTTTGCGGCGCAATTGCGCGGCCTTGAACGCCACATGCGCGATGCGCTCGATTTCTGGTGTTGTATAAACCATCGTGTCAATCGCGCGAAAATTTCCGCCGCCCAAATCTTCCGTTTTTTTCGGCTGGCCAAAATACATTCCGCCCGTCAATTCGCGCACGACCAGAATGTCTATGCCATCGCCCTGCCGTTCCTTCGCGAGCGGACACGCGTGCGACAAAACTTTCGGCAGCGACACCGGGCGCAGATTCGCGAACAAACCAAATTCTTTGCGCAGCCGCAACAGCGCGGCACGTTCGGGACGCTCCTCTTTTGGAATCGTCGGGTCGCGGTCCGGCAAACCGACGGAGCCGAACAAAATGGAATCGGATTTTTTGCACAGCGCGAGCGTCGCGTCCGGCAACGCTTTGCCCGTGGCGTCAATGCCCGCCCAGCCGACGGGTGCTTCGGTGAGGTTGAGTTGGAAGCCAAATTTTTTTTCGGTGGCGCGCAAAACCTTGATGGCTTCGCGCATGACTTCGTTGCCGATGCCGTCGCCCGCCAAGGCTGCGATGTTGAATGTTTTCATCAATTTGAAAGCCGGATTCTAAATTGTTGGCGCGGCGTGACAAGAATTTACGATTGACGATTTATGATTTATGATTTCCCCGGCAAAGCGCACCATTGCCAAAATTCATCAATCATAAATTACAAATGCCTTCGGCTCTGCCCTACAAAATCGCCACGCTGCTCTATTGCTTCAACGAGCGGGAGGAAATTCTTTTGCTCGAACGCGCGCAGGAGCCGAACCGCGGCTTGTGGAGTCCGTGCGGCGGCAAATTGAAAATGGACATCGGTGAATCGCCTTACGCCTGCGCGTGCCGCGAGGCGCATGAGGAAATCGGATTGAAAATCGGGCCATCCGACTTGCATCTCGCCGGACTGATCAGCGAACACGGTTACCAAGGCCAGACGCACTGGCTGATGTTTTTGTTCGAGGTGAAGGCGAAATTGAAAACGCTGCCGCCGGTTCACGCTGAAGGCCGCTTTGAATTTTTCCCGCGCGAAATGATTTCGGCCTTGAACATTCCGCAGACCGACCGCGAGCAAATCTGGCCGTGGTTCTGGCAATATCGCGGTGGCTTTTTTGCGGCACACTGCCATTGCCGCGCCGCCGGACGGAATGACTGGATTTTGGAGGAAACAAAATGAGCGACGTGATCATTGATCTGCACAGCGACGATTATTTCATGGGCGAGGCGCTGCGCCAGGCGGCGAAGGCTTATGAAAAAGGCGAAGTTCCCGTCGGCGCAGTCGTTGTGCGCGAAGGGCGAATTATCGCCCGCGCATTTAATCAAGTCGAGACGCTCAAGGACGCCACGGCGCACGCGGAGATGCTCGCGCTTACGCAGGCGGAAAATGCCGTGGGCGACTGGCGGCTGACCGATTGCACGCTTTACGTCACCAAGGAACCGTGCCCGATGTGCGCGGGCGCGATCGTGCATACGCGGCTGGCGCGCGTGGTTTTTGGTGCAGGTGATCCCAAAGGCGGCGCGGCGGGCGGCGCGCTGAATCTGTTGCAGTTTCCCACGCTGAATCATCGGTGCGAAATCACGTCCGGCGTGCGGCTGGAGGAATGTCGCGGCCTGCTCCGGCAATTCTTTGCGGAACAGCGCACGGCCAAGGAAAAGAAAAACGGCGCGCCATCAGAATAAAAAACGAGGCCACCTTGCGGCGGCCTCGTTGGTAGAGTTGATGGTTATTCCAAAATCATTTGTCGAACATAAAGACTTGGTTCGCTACTTGAACCGTATTGCCGCTGTTATTCAACGCGGTTGTAAATCCATTGGCGGAAACTGACTGAACACTGCCGTCGGACAGGCCTATATTGCCGCTCAAGTTATGCTGATCCGTGGTCCATGTAGAAGTGCCCGGGGTAAGGGTTTGAGTTTGGGATTGATATCTGGTGGTAGTTGAAGCTCCGATGCCGCAATCGGCATCCAGAATCATTTGCGGATCGCTTTCCTGAGCAGATTCGTTGACGACGTAGCTCGAATTGACAGACGTGATGCCGACAAAACTGGTTGCCACACTATGACCACTGATGCCATCGGACGGGCAGGTGATAATTTTTGGATTGCTCAACTGGTTGGACATGACTTGAAACGTTGTGATGGTGGTGGTGGTCGGCAAGGTGATAGTGCCGACAGTGCCGCTTGCGGCCATGGGATACTTGTCGCCATTGTCACCTTCCCAGATGCGGAAGGAGATGCCGACCTGTCTGAGATTGTTGACGCAACTGATTTTCTGGGCCTTTTTCTTGGCCGCTGCGAGCGCGGGCAGGAGCATGGCGGCAAGAATCGCGATGATCGCGATGACGACGAGGAGTTCGATGAGCGTGAACGCTTTTTTAGTTTGTTGTTTCATAATTTTTCTTTCGTTTTGTACCGGGGACAGGGGCGGGATTCTAGGCGAATCATCGCTACTGTCAACACGGATGGTTGAATTATCTTTAGCACAGGCGATGCCAAGTGCAAATTTTAAGAAAAGCCAATGAACTGGCACCTTCGTTTTCAGACTGCGTCGCCAAGGGGTAAAATTTTCACGCATTACGCGTGAAATTCACGCAAGATGGGCAAATTTTCTTGGTGCTGCCACGCGGATTGGCGGAAAGGGCGTGCCAGTGCTTCGCCCAGCCACAAACATTGGAAGCGCCGCTTCGTGATTGATTTTCCAGTGCGATTGGCGAACACTGACCGACTCAATTTTATGGCCGAACCAAAAGAAAACGTACAGATGGAAAAAATCGTGTCGCTGTGCAAGCGGCGCGGGTTTGTGTTTCAGTCCTCCGAGATTTACGGCGGCCTGAACGGCTTTTGGGATTACGGCCCGCTCGGCGCGGAACTCAAGCGCAACGTCAAGGAACTCTGGTGGCACGCCATGACGCGCCAGCGCGATGACGTCGCCGGCCTCGAAGCGACCATCATCATGTCACCGCAAATCTGGAAAGCCAGCGGCCACGTGGACACGTTCGCGGATTTAATGCGTGAATGTCCGTTGACAAAAAAACGTGTTCGCGCGGATCAAGTCGAACCGCAAAGTGGAATTGCTTTTAATTATTTGGGCGCAATTGAATCATTTCCGAACGAACCAATTAACATTGGCTCGACAGTTCATGCCGAAACGAACGTGATCGCAAAAGCGTTGGAAAAATATATCGCCAAAGAATCACCTTCTTCTTTAAAGGATTTGAGTCAGTCTTTGAAAAAATTCGGCCAATTAAATGTTGACGAAGAATTGAAAAATCTTTTTCAGGGAATTACGGGAGAACAATTTGATCAAGCTATACAAAAAGCAGTAAAAGATGCAGTTCCATTTCTTAATGCCGAAAAATTTACGGTTCTTTTGCCTCACGGTAAACCTCCTGAAAGCGCACAAAAGACGGCGATTCAGTTTTATCAAAGTAGCGGCCTCAAAAATCCAATTTTACTTGGTGAGCGTTCGGAAAAAATTGAAAACTCCACTGATTTTCATCCTGAAAGCGGAGTTAAACTCAACGAACCACGCCCATTCAATTTGATGTTTAAGACTCATTACGGCCCGATTGAGTCTGAAGAAAACATTGCGTATCTCCGCCCCGAAACCGCGCAGGCGATTTTCGCGCAGTTCAAAAATGTTTTGGAAACGTCGCGGCAACGCGTCCCTTTCGGCATCGCGCAAGTCGGCAAGGCGTTCCGCAACGAAGTCACGCCGCGCAATTTTACTTTCCGCTCGCGCGAGTTCGAGCAGATGGAACTGGAATTTTTCATCAAGCCGGACGAAGTCATCGAGGCGATCCACGGCAGCGTTTTCAGGCCAACTCCCAACTCCCAACTCCAATCTCCCGAACCAAACTGGGGCTGGCAGGCGTGGCATCAATATTGGGTTGAGGAACGCGTGCGCTTTTACGAAGACATCGGGCTTTCGCGGGAGACGCTCGGTTTTCATCATCAGACGCCGGCGGAACTCGCGCATTATGCGCGGGCCTGCACGGATATTTTGTTCAAGTTCCCGTTCAGCAAAAAGGATGAGCACGGCAACGTGGTCGGCGATGAACTGGAAGGCATCGCCGCGCGCAGTGATTTTGATTTGTCGCAGCATCAAAGATTTTCCGGCAAACCGATGGGCGTGTTTGATGACGAGCTGCGCGCCGCGTGGGCGAAGTTGCCGAAGGAAAAATCGGATGAGCTTTGGAAGCGTTATTACGACCACCGCAAAAATTATCTGACAAAATCCGCCAAGCCGGACGAAACGGCGGAGCAAATCTCGAAGCAGGCGACCGAGGACGCGAACGGTCTGGCGAAGGGCCAATACATTCCGCACGTCATCGAGCCGAGCGCGGGTGTGGATCGTTTGATCCTCGCGCTGATCGCCAACGCGTATTCCGAAGTCACCGAGACGGATGAAAAAGGAAAATCTGAAACGCGCGTGACGATGAAATTTCATCCGCGCGTTGCGCCGATCAAAGTGGGCGTGTTTCCTTTGCTGAAAAACAAACCGGAACTTGTCAAAAAGGCGCAGGACGTCCGCGATTTGCTGCGTCCGTGGATGAATGTTTTTTACGACGAGACCGGCAGCATCGGCAAACGCTACGCGCGCCAGGACGAGGCCGGCACGCCGTTCTGCGTGACGATTGATTTCGACACGCTCGGCGAAAAACCGGAGTTGCTCGACACAGTGACGATCCGTTATCGCGACGACGGCAAACAGGAACGCTTGAAAATTTCTGAACTTTTGCAATTTTTGCTGTCTAAAACACGTTGATGACCGAGAACGCAAACATCCAGACTGGCTCGAAGAAGCACGCGCCGACGCTGTATTTCATCGCCGGCTTCAAAATCTTCAAGGGCGTGCTGTTGCTGGCGGCGGCGGCGGGGATTTTTGCGCTGGCAAAAAAAGATCTGCCGGAGGCGTTCGATAATTTTCTGCGCTGGGTGCATCTCGACCCGGAAAACCGGTTTTTCTCGGCCATCGGCGACCGGCTGGAAACGGTCACGCCATCGAACGTCCGGGTGCTGGCGTCCGGGACGCTGCTTTACGGCCTGTTTTTGTGCGCGAGCGGACTCGGTCTGGCGTTGCGCGCCAAATGGGCGATCTGGCTGGCGATCGGCGAATCGGCGTTTTTCATCCCCATCGAGATTTTTGAGCTCGTCCGCCGCCACGCGCCGGACAGCGAGGCGCGGGCGCACGCGCTGTTCACGCATCCGAAAATCGGCATCGCGATCGTGCTCGCGGTGAACGTGTTGATCGTCTGGTATCTGTTCCAAAACCGCAACCGGCTGTTTCGGCACCATTGAATTCCAATTTATTTGCTTGCGGCGGTCGCGCGCATTGCTTAAAAACGTCAGCGTAAGAATTAGCCAGACGACCGTTTTGATGCAACATCTCACATATCAGCCCCAACTAGAAAGGCTCGCTTGAGTCGCCCTTTTTCGCCGCAACGTAATTCCTCCCCCGCCTCGCAGATGCGCGTCAACGGCAAGATCCGTTCCCGTGAAGTCCGCGTGATCGGGCCCGACGGCAAGCAGCTCGGCGTGTTTCTGCTCAACGACGCGCTCGCCTTGGCGCGCCAGCACGGCGTGGATCTGGTGGAGATTTCGCCGAATGCCGTGCCGCCCGTCTGCCGCATCATTGAGATCGGCAAGTTCCGCTATGAGCTCGCGAAGAAGGAAAAAGAATCGCGCAAACACCAGCACGCCTCGACCGTGAAGGAAGTGCAGTTGAGCCCGCGCATTGACCCGCACGACCTCGGCATCAAAGTGATGCACGCCGTGGATTTTCTGTGCGAAGACATGAAGGTCAAGGTCGCGCTCAAGTTTCGCGGCCGCGAAATGGCGCATACCGAGATCGGTTTCGAGGTCATCAACAAATTCATTGCCGAAATCGCGCCGTTCGGCCATCCCGATTTCCAGCCCAAGCTAGTCGGCCGCGCCATCAATTTGATGATCAGTCCGCATCCGCGCAACAAACGCGCCAAAAATCCGCGCGAAGTGGAAGGTGAAGCGGACGAACCCGATGAACCCGCCCCCGCGCCGGAAAAAAAGAAAGTTCCCGTCGCCGAACAGCCGCCGGCCAGCGGATTGAACAATCCTTTCGCGGGTCTGGAAATTCAGTAAGTTCAAAATTCCGAGTCCAAATTCGGCGAACGGCTAACTTTGGGCTTTGGACTTTAGACATTGGACTAATTCGGGAAACCGGCAGTCATCGCAGACGGCGTTCGTGTGTTCGCAAAAATCGCGGACAATCTGCATCAAGCCTTGCTGCTGCGCCGCACCTTTTAGAACACGTGCGTTTGAGGTTCCGAGTAAACGCTGCCGCGCAAGTTTCAAAACCGAATTATCTTCCGCCACCGGCCACGCAAAAAGTCGGCGTTCCACTTCGCGTTGCAATTCTTCATTGCCGCCGGCGCGGGCGCGAATCCAGAGCCACGGTAAAATCACGTTCACGGCCAAATCCGTGACGCGCGCTTCACCCAACAATGGCTGCGGTTTGATCATCCGCGCGGATTTGAAGGTCCAATGCCACGACCAAAAATCATCGCGCTCGATTTGAAAAATTTCGTGGAGCGATGCCAAAAGTTTTTTGTCGGGAATTTCCACCGCGCACCAATTTTCGATTTTTGAAATCAGATTTTCCGCCGCGAGCCAGTGCGCCGCCAGCGCGAGCCGCCGCTGCGGATGATTGGCCGGGCGCAGGCCGTGAAATTTCCAGACTTCGCGCGGCAAAATACAGACCTCAAATTCATCGCGGTCGCGCCACCAAAAATCCCACGCGCGGCGCAAAAATGTGTCAGAGTTTTTTTGCGCACGCGTAAGTTCGTCCGGCAGCAGCCCGCTGACGCCGAGCAGGCGCGCCTGAATCTCAAACGCCGAATTTGTGCCGCGCGTCCAGCGCGGCTTTGTCTCCGCGAGATTTTGCATCGGCCAAATATTATTTTTGTAGCCGAGCGCGCGGAACAAATTTTCCCAGAGCGCCTGTTCCCAGCCGGAATTTTTGGCGCGGGCCAGCATCGCGTCCGCCTTGTTTTGAAAACGCACTTTGGCGGCGGCGTGAAGCAGTTCGGCCAATTGTGATTCGGAAAGTTCACGCAACGGCGCGGAACATTTGCCGCGCAAATTTTCCGGCAAACCTGATTCATTTTCCAGCGCGAGCGCCAGTTCGGCGAGCGGCGCGTCGAGGAAATTTTTTAAGGGCAAAACCGCCAGCGGACTTTGGGTTTTAGACTTTGGACTTTGGACTTCTTCCCAGACGACGTGCAAAACGACATTTTTGAAATTTGAATTTTTATCGTGGCCGTGCGCGTGCCAGCCGCTGGTTTGCAGGTCAATCTCGACATCGCCGGAAATGGGCTTTTCATTTGCAAACTGCAAAACCGCGCCGCGAAAATCGGGTCCGCCTTCGACGCTGGCAAAACCCGGATGCAGCACGCGGACGCTTTGGCCGTCCGCCGTTTTTAATTTATCGCGCTGGAGACGCTGGTGTTGCCAGACGGCTTGCAGCAATTTTTCGGGCGGCGCGGAACCGTCGTCGCGCAGCGCGGCCACGGCGCGGCGGCGTTCGCGCCAGTCGGCGTAGAAATTGTCCGCGCGGGAATTCACGCACGCAGTTTTTTGCGCGGCGGGCGGGGAAGTCAATTTATTTTGAACGCAACTCCGGCGGCGTTTGCCTGTTTAAGGTTGGCACAGATGAAATTTTGTTCGCCGTGACCGCATTTTTCCGGCTACACTGGCGAAGATTTTTTACGGCTGATGCAGTGATGATTGAAGTTTCCAATTTGACGAAGCGCTACGCGGGGCGCACGGCGGTGGACGATATTTCGTTCACGGTCGCGCGCGGCGAAATCGTCGGCCTGCTCGGCCCGAACGGCGCGGGCAAAAGCACGACGATGCGCGTGCTGTCGGGCTTCATGCCGGCGACGAGCGGCATGGTGCGCGTGGCGGGCTTCGATGTGTTTCATGATTCCGACGAGACGCGGCGGCGCATCGGCTATATGCCGGAAAACAATCCGCTGCATCCGGAAATGCGCGTGCGCGAGTATCTGAAATTTCGCGCGCGGCTGAAAGGACTCGGCTGGAAAAAATCGCGCGAGCGCGTGGCGACGGTGATGGAACAATGCGGACTTGCGGATGTCGGTCGTCGCATCATCGGGCAGCTTTCCAAGGGTTACAAACAACGCGTCGGCCTCGCGGACGCGCTGGTGCATGATCCGGAACTGATCATTTTAGACGAGCCGACCATCGGCCTTGATCCGCAGCAAATCCGTTCCGTCCGTGCCTTGATCAAAAGTCTGGCGGGCAAGCACACGGTTTTGATCTCAACGCACATTTTGCCGGAAGTGGAGATGATGTGCGGGCGCGTTTTGATCATGCTGGGCGGTCGCGTGCTGGCGTCGGACACGCCGGAAAATTTGCAGCGGCGGATGGCCGGCGGCAGTCAGGTCATCGCCGAGATCGCTGCGCCGGCGGAGGCGCTGCGGACGGTCTGGGAAAATTTGCCGGAGGTCGCGCAGTTCGACGTTTCGGCGGGCGAGGGTGAATTTTTCCGCTGCGCTTTAACACCCACCGACGGACGGGATTTGCGCCCGCTCATCTTTAATCTGGCCCGGGTCAATGGTTGGACGCTGCGCGAACTGACGCGCAGCCGGCATTCGCTGGAGGACATTTATATGCAGGTCACGCGGCCGACGACGGAGGAGGTTGAATGAGAATTTTCTGGACGCTGCTGCGGCGCGAACTGTCGTCGTTCTTTTTTTCGTTCACGGGCTATGTCATCATCGCGGCGATCACGCTGTTGCTGGGGTTGAGTTTTGTCGTGTTGATCGCGGGCATCGGCAGCGCGCCTTTCACCGCGCCGGTGACGGAAATGTTTTACAGCACGTTTTATTTCTGGCTCATCCTGCTGCTGGCGACGCCGGTCATCACGATGCGGCTGTTCGCGCTGGAAAAGGCGAGCGGCACATTTGAAACACTGATGACAACGCCGGTGGGCGATTTGCAGGTGGTGCTGGCAAAATTTGCGGCGGCAATCATTTTCTACATGATCGCGTGGCTGCCGTTGCTGGCTTGCCTGTTCTTCGTGCAGCGTTTCACCAATCAATCCGGCGCGTTGGACGCCGGCACGGTGGGCGGAATGTATCTGGGCATTTTTCTGATCGGCTGCGTGTTTCTGGCGATGGGTTCCCTGGCGTCAGCCATTTCGCGCAGCCAGATGACGGCGGCGATGATCAGTTTCGTGCTGGGCATCAGTCTGTTTTCGCTGGCTTATCTGGCGAAGGCGGCGCAGTCCAAACTCGTGGCGGCGCACTGGCAGACGCAGGTGCTGTCGTATTTCAACCTGTTTGACCAGATGGAGGATTTTGCGCGCGGCGCGGTGGACACGCGCGCGGTGGTTTTTTATGCGACCGCGACTTTTTTCTTTTTGTTCCTGACGCTGCGCGTGGTGGAAAGCCGCCGCTGGAAATGACATGAGCGACCAACAAAAATCCCGCCCCAGTTTTTCGCCGGCGAACCGCTGGAAAATCGCCTTCGATATGCTCGTGCGCACCGTGCTGGTGCTGGCGGTGGTGGTGATGCTCAATTATCTCGGCGCGCAATTTTTTCATCGGTTCTATTTGAGTTCACAGACGAACGTCGGGCTTTCGTCGCGCACGCTGGTGGTTTTGAATTCGTTGACGAACCAGATGACGGTGACGCTTTACTACGACACGCATGACGCGGACAATTTTTATCCGACCCTGCTCGCGCTGGCGAAAGAGTATCACGCGGCGAACAAGAATATTTCCGTCCAAACCGTGGATTACATTGCCGATCCCGGCGCGGCGGAAAAAATAAAAGAGCAATATAATTTGCCTGGTGCCGCTGACAGCCCGAACGCGCCGCCGGGCAAAGATCTGGTCATCTTCGCCTGCGGCGATCGGCATGACATCGTGGCCGGCGACGCGATCGTGCGATTTCAGACGGTGCCGATGAATCCGAACGACCCCGATTTTGATCCACGGCAAAGCAAATTGCAGTTCCGCAAAAAGCCGGTCGCGTTCAATGGCGAACTCATGTTCACCTCCAAGCTGCTCGCGCTCGCCCACGCGCAGCCGTTCAAAGCCTATTTTTTGCAGGGTCACGGCGAGTCATCGCTCGCCGACACCAGCGACAACGGCTTTTCCAAATTTGGCCTGACGCTCGCGCAGAATGACATCCGCGTGAACAATCTGGAATTGCTCGGCAACGCCGCCGTGCCGCCGGATTGCAACCTGCTCATCATTGCCGCGCCAACCACGTCGCTGGACGAATCCGAACTGCAAAAGATTGACAAGTATCTCGCGCAGGGCGGACGGCTTTTGGCGCTGTTCAATTATGCCTCCATCTCGCAACCAGTCGGTCTCGAACCGATTTTACAAAAGTGGGGCGTCAATGTTGTTCCGAGCTATGTGAAGGATCCGCAAAACTCCATCGGCGATCAAGTGGTGGTCGTCCGCGCATTCAATCCCAAGACGTTTGTCAATCCGCTCACGCAACTCGCGCTGGAAATGGTCTTGCCGCGTCCCATCACTAAAGTAGATTGGGCCAATCCGCCTGCGAACGCGCCGGAAGTGGACGAACTCGTTTTGTCCAGCGAAGTTTCGACGCTGGCCAGCGATCCCGCCGCTACCCCGCGCAGTTATCCGCTGATTGCGGCGGTGGATCAAAAACCCGTGGCGGGTCTGGCCACGCCGCTTGGCACCACGCGCATCGTCGTCGCTGGCGACTCGCTTTTTCTCGACAATCAAATCATCGAAGCCGCCGCCAACCGTGATTTCTTAAATTACGCGGTCAACTGGCTGCTCGACCGGCAGGAACTTTTGGCGGGCATCAGTCCGCAGCCCGTCACGGAATTCCACCTGACGCTAACGCAAAAAAAATCACAGCAACTGGACTGGCTGCTGCTTGGTGCGCTCCCCGGCGGCGTGTTGTTCCTCGGCTGGCTCGTCTGGCTTGTGCGCCGCAAATGAAATCCAAAACCACCACCCTCTGGTTCGTGCTCGCGGCCTCGCTGTTCGCGGGCATCTGGCTGTGCCAGAAATTTCTCCCGCCCGCCACGCCGGCGAATAGCAATCTGCTGCCCGGCTTGCGCGCCGCCGACCTGACGGCGATTCAGATCAGCCCGGCCAACGCGCTGGAAATTGCCGCCGTCCAAACCAATGGCGCGTGGCAGTTGCAAAAGCCGCTGGCCTATCCGGCGCAGGTCGCCGCAATCCAGTCGCTCGCACAAGCGCTTGAAAAACTGGTGCCGGCCACGCGTCTTACGGCCGCTGAAATCAGCAGCCACAAAAATTCCGACGCGGATTTCGGCTTTGAAAATCCGCAGTATTCGCTTGTGCTGCAGGCCGGCGACCAGCACTGGCAGTTGATCATCGGCAACAAGACCGCGCCGGGCGACCAGGTTTTCATCCGCGTTGTCGGACTGGACGGCGCGTTCGTGACGGACGCGGGCTGGCTGCAATTGCTCCCGCACTCGGCGGACGAATGGCGTGACACGGCACTCGTGGATGCTGTTGCTGCGACGGACTGGATTATGATTACGAACGGCGCGAAGGCGATGGAATTCCGTCGCGACCCGACGAACCACCTTTGGCGCATGATCCGCCCGTTGTCGGTGCGGGCGGATAGCGCGCGGCTTGACTTCGCGTTGCAGCAGCTTCAGGCCGGGCATGTCACGCAATTTGTCACCGATAATCCGGCCGACTTGAGCAGCTACGGTTTGCAGCCCGCCGCCCTCGATGTGTGGCTGGGGCACGGCACTAATTTTGACGCCGCCGTCCATGCTGGAAAAAGTGTGTCGGAAAATTCCCCGCAGCTTTATGCGCGGCGTGAGGGCTGGAACAGCGTTGTGACCGCCGCCAGCGACGTTTTCACTCCGTGGCACGGCGCAGTGAATGATTTTCGCGATCCGCACCTGCTCGCGTTCACCGCGCCGGTGGCGGAGATCGAGGTGCGCGGGGAAAATCATTTCACCCTGCAACAGCGCGGCCCGAATGACTGGGGAGTGGTGGGCGAAAAATTTTCCGCCGACAATGAAACCGTGCAGAATTTCATCAAGCTGCTCGCGGGTCTGCGCGTCGCAGAGTTTGTGAAGGACACTGCCACGGTGGCGGATTTGCAGGGCGTCGGTCTGGCGACCCCGTCGCGCCAGATCATTCTGCGCGGCACGGCGGGCGACACGAACAGCGTGCTGACCCAATTGCTATTTGGCACGAACACGTTGGACCGCATCCTGGTCAAACGCAGCGACGAGGATTCTGTTTACGCACTCAAGCTGGAGGATTTCGGGCGGTTGCCGGAGGCGGGCTGGGAATTTCGCGACCGCCGCATCTGGAATTTTTCGGAGACGAACGTCACGCAGATCACGCTGCAGCAAAACGGCAAGACGCGCCAGTTGCTCCGCACCGGCGACGGCAAATGGTCGCTCGCCGACGGCTCGCAGGGCATAATTGATCCGCGAGCCATCGAGCAGACGTTGCAACAACTGACCAGCCTGGTCGCCGTCGGCTGGGTTGGCCGCAACATCACCGCGCCGGAAAAATACGGCTTCAATCCTGGCAACCTGCAGGTCACCATCGAACTGAAGACCGGCGAAAAACTTTCGGTTGATTTTGGCCTAGAACTTCCCAGCGCCCAAACGGCGCTGGCCGCCGTAACGCTTGACGGCGAGCGCTGGGCTTTTATTTTCCCCGTCATTCCCTATCAGATGGTCGCGGCGAACCTGACCATCCCGCCCAACGCCCCGTGATATGCCTGGATTCTGGCGAAAATGCCGCATCGCCTTTCGCTGCGTCCGCTTCACCGCGTGGTTTAGTGTGCTCGCCGTGCTGGCGGCTTTTCTTTGGTGCAACCGCATCGGGCTGCCGGATTTTCTGAAGGCGCGGCTCGTCGGCACCATGCAGGAGCGCGGGGTGAAACTGGAATTTTCTCGCCTGCGCCTGAGTCTCATCCACGGCTTCGTGGCGGAAAACGTGCGGGCCGGACAAATGCAGATAGCCGACAGCCCGGCTTTTGCCGCGCGGCAGGTGCAACTGCAAATCAATTTCCCCGCCCTGCTGCACCGGCGCTGGCAACTGGACGGACTGCTAGTGCGTGACGGCCAGTTCACGCTGCCGCTCTCGCCGACCAATTCCCTGACGCTCACCAACCTTCAGGCTCAACTGCGTTTTCTGGCGCATGACGCTTGGGCGCTCGATCATTTTCGCGCGGAATTTGCCGGCGCGCAAATCGGCGTCAGCGGAGAAATCGTCCACGCGCCGGAAGTGCTCGAATGGAAATTTCTTGGCGGGGGCAGCGCCAACCAGAGCGCCCGCCTCGCCGCGCTCAATGTTTTTTCCGAGGCGATGCGGCAGATTCATTTTCAAGGCGAACCGCAACTGCGGCTGGCTCTGGCCGGCGATGCGCGGAATCCGCATTCCATCACCGCGTGGTTGAGCGCCACCGCGACGGGCGTGAACACGCCGTGGCTGGTCGCGCATGATTTTCAGGCCGAGTTGAACCTGACCGAACCTGCCGAGGCGCCGACAAATTCCGCCGCGGCGTGGGGTTTCTGGACCAACCTCCAACCGTTCCATCTCGCGTGGTCGGTGCGGCTGGGTGAACTCCACTCGCAAACGCTCGACGCCAACGCCATCAACTGCGCCGGCGTCTGGGCCGCGCCGACGCTGGCGGTCACCAACTTGGTGGCGCAGCTCGGCGGCGGCACATTGACCGCCAGTGTGGCGCTGGACGTGTCCACCCGCGAGTTGACTTTCACGAATGATGCGCAATTTGACCTTCACGCCATCGCCGGATGGCTCACGGAAAAAGCGCGCGCGCCCTTGGAGAAAATTTTTTGGACGCAGCCGCCGGTTTTGCGCGCAGACGGTTTTCTGCGGCTGCCGCCGTGGACGAATACTTTGAACTACTGGCAGAACGACATCGAGCCTTCCGTGTCGGTGCGCGGCGAACTCGCGTTCACCAACGCGGTCACCGCCGGCGCGACGCTGGATGAAGTGCGCGCGCGTTTTTCCTACGCGGATTTGCTGCTCGACTTGCCGGATTTGACGATGGTGCAAGGACGGACGCGATTGCGGCTGACCGGCGAAGAAAGCGAAGCCACAAAAAATTTCCACGGCCTTCTCACTGGTCAGTTGGCCGAGGCCAGCATCGGCGCGCTGCTGACGACGAGTAATGCCGTGCATGGACTGGCACAATTTAACTGCCGCGAGCCGCTGTCGCTGGCGGTGGATGTCAGCGGCAATTTGCGGACGCTGGAAACTTTGTGCGCCACCGGACGGCTCGCGTTGACGAACTTCGCCATTCGCGGACAGGAAATGGATTCCGTCACCGGAACTTTTGTTTACACGAACCGGTCGGCGATCATTTTTGCGCCGGAATTGTTGCGCGCGGGCGGCGCGCAATGGCTGAAGGCGGACACGCTGTTTCTTGATTTGCGGCGGGCAGCCATCTGGATTACGAATGGGCTGGCCTTGGCGGATCCGCAAGCCGTGGCGCGCGCCATCGGGCCGAAGACAGCGCATATGCTGGAGCCGTATCATTTCCTCTCGCCGCCGCTGGCACGGGTGCATGGCAGCACGCCAGTCATCAATGTAATTGGCGGTCGTGACGCAGAATACGCCGACCTGAACATCGAAATTCTTCGTGGCGTGCCTTTTCGCTGGGCCAGATTATCAACGACTAACGTGACCGGCACTCTCCGCTGGTTCAAGCAATCGCTGACTTTGAGCAACATCGTGGCGGAACTTTACGGCGGCCATGGCGCGGGCGCGGGCTATCTGGATTTCCGGCCCGTCGGGCACGATTGCGACTTTGATTTTTCCTTTGCGGTGACGAACATCAATCTGCACTTGCTCGCGGCGGATTTGTCCACCAACAAAAATAATCTCGAAGGCCGATTGAGCGGCGACGTCTTCGTTACCAACGCCAGCTCGGCGGATTGGCATTCTTGGAACGGTGCCGGCAGAGCGCAGGTGCAGGACGGCTTGCTGTGGGACGTGCCGATGTTTGCGTTTATGTCGCCGGTCTTGAACACCGTGTCACCGGGGCTGGGCAACAGCCGCGCAAAGGACGCCGCCGCGCAATTCATCATCACCAACGGCGTGATCACCACCGACTCGCTGCTCATCCGCTCGACTACGATGCGGCTGCAATACGCCGGCACGGTGGACTTGCAACAGAATGTGAATGCGCGCGTGACGGCGCAACTGCTGCGCAACCTGCCGATGATCGGCGCGATGGTGAGCTGGGTGTTGTCGCCGGTAGGTAAGATTTTTGAATGCCATGTCACCGGCCAGTTGAGCGAACCGGTGGTGACGCCGATCTACATCCCCAAAATCCTGCTGGTGCCGCTGCATCCGTTTCGCAGCCTGGAAGGATTATTTACATCACCCGCCACGAACGCGCCCGCCCAGCCGGTGAACGATCTGAATTTCTAATCAATTTTATCCAGCCGATTTTTCCGGGAACCGTGTTTGAAGTTCAAGGCGCGATCTTGTCGCTCACCCATTGGCGGGCGTCCGCGAAACTGGAAGCCAGCGAGTCGTAAGTTTTTTTGGTGCCGGCCTTGACGCTGTCCCAAGTGGAGTCCGTGGCATTCTGATCATCGGCCAAATCCTGGCTTAATTTTGCCGCCTGATCGCGCAAGGCCTGCAACTTGGGTTTGGCCTCGGCCTGAACCGCGTCGCTGGAAGTGTTGATTTTGGCCGCGAGCTTGTCCAAGTTCTGGTTCAGCGTGGTCAACTGGTCTTGCATAGATTTAACGAATTCATCCTTCTGCGCGAAGGTGTAATCCTTCATGTCCTGCGCCGCCTGCGTCGTCTCGGTTTTGATCTTGTCAATTTGTTGGGACGCGGTTGGTTCTTTGCCGCAGCCCACGGCGAACGTGACGGCGGACAGAAACGTGATGAACAAGGTTTCGTTTTTCATGTCGCCCATCATACCAAATTATTCGGCGCAGGCTATGGGGTGTAACCCTACCATGGATTTGCTTGCCATCATCCTTCACTTCCCCAAACTGGTGGCGTGAACAAGGACGTTTATGACGCACTCGTGATTGGTTGCGGCCCCGGCGGCAGCAGTGCCGCCACTTTTCTCTCGCGCGCGGGCAAACGCGTGCTCGTCCTCGAAAAAGAATTTTTCCCGCGCTTCCACATCGGTGAATCGCTCCTGCCCTGCAACATGACCATTTTCCGCGACATGGGCGTGCTGGAAAAATTGCGGAACGGCCCGTTCGTCCGCAAGTTCGGAGCGCAGTTTGAACTCGGCAATGGCTCGCTCGGCACGCGCTTCGTTTTCCGCCAAGGAAAATTCAATCGCGAACCCGAAGCCATCCAGGTCGAACGCGCGACGTTCGATCACGTCCTGCTCAAGCACGCGCGCGAATCCGGCGCGGACGTGCGCGAAGGCTGGTCGGTGACCAAAACCGTTTCCGATCCCGACGGTGTGAACATCGAGGCGCGCGATCCCGATGGAAAAATCCACAATTTTCGCGCTGCTTATTTGATTGATGCCAGCGGTCGCGGCAACTTGACCGGCAACCAGGAAAATCTCCGCGAGCTGCATCCGACCTGGAAAAAAGTCGCCGTGTTCGGCCATTTTGAAAATGTCCGGCGCGATGCCGGCGAGGCTAATTCCGACACCGTCATCGTGCGGCTCGAAAACAAATGGTTCTGGATCATCCCCGTCGGCGAAACGAAAACCAGCGTCGGCCTCGTCATTGACAAGGACGAGTTCGCCAAATTTGGCGGCACGCCGGCGGAAATTTTCCAGCATTGGATTGCCGCCAGCCCGCCCGTGCAGTCGCGCATGCAAGACGCGCGCTGCCTCGGCGATTTGCAGACGACCACCGATTTCAGCTATTACAACCGCAAGTTCATCGGCGACCGTTTGCTGCGCGTCGGCGACGCCGCCGGTTTTCTCGATCCGATTTTTTCCGCCGGCGTTTTTCTCGCGATGTGGTCGGGCAAAATCGCCGCCGAAGTCGTCCAAAAATCCCTCGCGCAGGGCCGGCCAAATCAACGCTTGTTCACGAACTATGAAAAGCGCGTCCGCAAAGGCCTGATGTTCTACTGGCGCGTCGTGGAAAATTATTACACCACGCCGTTCATGGAATTGTTTTTGCAGCCGCGCAACCATCACGATTTGCCGTCCGCCGTCAACGCCGTCCTCGCCGGCGAACTCGAAGGCGGCTGGAGTTTGCGCTGGCGGTTGAAATATTTCTGGCTGCTCGTCAAACTGCAAAAACGCTGGCCGCTCGTGCCGCACATTTCCTTCGCGCCACAAAGTGCAAAGGAAGCAAAAATCTCCGAACCCGTCGCGAAAGTTGAGACGGCCAGTTGAAGCGGAAACCGTTTTTGTGCGCCGCCAAAATTTCATTTTAGCCTTGCTGCTATTGGCGATTTTCACTGGCTGCCGCACCGCGCCGCCGTTGCCGCCCGCCGATTTTTCCGCGCCCGGCTGGCGCGTGCAGCAAGGCCAGGCGGTTTGGAAACCTTCTTCTGACCGACCCGAACTCGCCGGCGACCTGCTGCTGGCGACGAATGCGGACGGAATTTTTTTCATCCAGTTTTCCAAGATGCCGTTCCCGCTCGTGACCGCGCAAATTTCCGGCGACCAGTGGCAGATCGAATTCGGCGCGGACAAGGACACCTGGCACGGACGCGCCGCGCCGCCGGAGCGGTTCGCGTGGTTTCAACTGCCGCGCGCGCTGCTCGGCGCAAATTTGGGCGGCAATTGGAAATTTTCTGGCGTTGAAAATAATTCCTGGCACTTGGAAAATCTACGCACAGGCGAAATTTTGGAGGGCGAATTTTCGCCATGAAATGGTTCCGCTGGTGGTGGCTCGCGCTGCTCATCCCGATCATCGCCGGGCTGGCGCGTCTGCATTTTGATGTCGAAGTCCTCGACCTGCTGCCCGTGAATGTTACCGCTGTCCAGGGCCTCAAAATTTACCAGCAACATTTCACCAACGCGCGCGAACTCATCGTCACCGTAAAAAGCCCAGACGCCGACAGCGCTGAAAACGCCGCGCGCGCCATCGCGGAAAAGTTGCGCGCGGAAACTAACCTAGTTGCGAGCGTCACTTGGCAGCCGCCGTGGCTCGAACATCCCGAACAGACCGCCGAACTCATCGCGTATCTCTGGCTCAACCAGTCGCCGGAAAAATTTGCGAATCTCGCCGCCCAGCTTTCTGAAACGAATCTCGCCACCGTGCTTGCAGCCACGCGCGACAATCTGGCCACGACGCTTTCGCCCGCCGAAATCGCGCAGTCGGGTTACGATCCGTTCGGCCTGACGCGCCTGCCGGAAAATGTCGCCGCCGCCGCGCCCGGTTTTGGTTCGGGACAGCAATTATTTGCCAGCACCGACGGCACGTTCCGCATGATTTTTGTCCAGGCGCGCGGCGATTTGAAAGGCTACCGCGAATGCACCGACTGGTTCAACGCCGTGAAAAAATCCGTCGCTGCCGCGTGTCCGTCCGCTGGAAAAATAAAAATTGGCTACACCGGCCGGCCCGCGTTCGTTGCGGAAATTTCCGGCAGCATGAAGCACGACATCACGCTGTCCGTCGGCGGCACGTCGGTCATCATCGCCATTTTATTCTGGCTCGCGCACCGGCGCTTGAAGCCGATGCTCTGGCTTTTGACTTTGCTCGCGCTGATTCTCGCCGCGACGCTCGCGCTCGGCGGATTGATTTTTGGCGTCATCAACGTCATCAGTATGGGCTTCGCGGCCATCCTGCTCGGCCTCGCGGTGGACTATGCGGTCGTGCATTATCAGGAGGCGCTCGCGCAGCCGGAACTGTCCATCCCGCAAATCCGCCGCGCCATCGCGCCGAGTATTTTCTGGGCGGCGGTGACGACGATTTCCGCATTTCTCGTCTTGAACTTCGGCGGGCTACCCGGTCTTGCGCAACTCGGTTCGCTCGTCGGCATCGGCGTGGCGCTTTCGGCCTGCGTGATGATCTTTGCATTTCTACCGCCGCTGTTTCCCCAACGGATGCGTCCGCAAAAAAATTCAGCTTCGGAGAAAATTAAAATTGAAACTGCCGCGCCGCTGAATCCACTGCGCGTAAAAATAATTTTCACCACCACGGCAATTTTAATTTTGCTGTGCGGCGCGATTTTATTTTCCGGCCTGCCGAAGATGGACGCCAGCGCGGACGCCTTGCAGCCGCGCGACAGCCAGGCTTACGCAACGCTCGACGCCATCAAGGAAAATCTCGGCCAGCAGCGCGATCCGCTCTGGCTCGTCGTTTCCGGTCGCGAAGAAAATGAAGTGGCCAAAAAACTCGACGCCGTTCTGCCCGCGCTGAATGCCGCCGTTGCCAACCAGACGCTCGCCGGCTTTACTCTGCCGGCCGCGCTCTGGCCGCGACCAGAATTTCAAAATCAAAATCGCGCCGCCGCGCAAAAATTGATTTCCGAGCGCGCCGCGTTTCACGCCGCCGCCGCGACGAACGGTTTTGCCGACAGCGCGCTCGGCCTGACCGATGAAATTCTCGCGACATGGCAGCGCGCCGTTTTGACCACGAATGTTTTCTGGCCGACGAACCCGCTCGACAACTGGATTTTTGAAAAACTCGCGGCGCGCGAACCGCACCAATTTTTCGCCGTCGGCTTTTTGTATCCCTCAACGAACGCAACCTCGTTTTCCAAACTTGATGTGCAATTGCCCCACGATGGCGTCTGGCTTTCCGGTTGGGAAATGCTCGGCGGCACGGTTCTGGCCGCCGTCAAAAGCAATCTCTGGAAATTGTTGCTGCCGATGGCCGCGCTGATTTTGCTGTCGCTCTGGCTCGCGTTCCGGCGGCTTGCGGAAATTTTGGCAAGTCTTGCAGTGCTGGCGTTGAGCGGATTTTGCCTGCTCGCGGCGATGAAAATTTTCGGCTGGCAATGGAATTTGCTGAACTTGATGGCGCTGCCGCTCATTCTCGGCACGGGCGTGGATTACAGCATTTTCATGCAGCTCGCATTGCGTCGTTGTCACGGCGATCTGCAGCTCGCGCACCGCTCGGTCGGACGCGCGTTGCTGCTTTGCGGCGGCACGGCCATCGCTGGTTTCGGCTCGCTCGGCCTATCGAGCAACGCCGGGATGTCGAGCCTCGGCCGCGTGTGCGCCGTCGGCATCGCGGGCAATATGCTGTTCTCAATTTCTCTGCTGCCGGTCTGGTGGAAATTTTTTCTGGGAGTTAAAACCGCCAAAGCGCCGACAAATAAAATTTCCGCGCCATCGCAATTTTACGGCGCGCGCCTCTGGCAAATCGGCCTGACGCTGACGCGCCTTTTTCCGAAGTCATTTTTCGAATCGCTCGCGAAACTGGCCGCCGCGACTTACTGGCGGCTCGCCGCGCATCGGCGCGAAATCGTCATCCAAAATTTGCTGCCCATTTTCGCTGGCGACCGCAAATCCGCTGAAACTGCCGCGCGAAAATTATTTTCCGAATTCGCACTCAAGCTCGCGGACTTGTGGCGTTACGAAGGCGGCGTGGCCGTGGCCGACTGGTTCGTGGATTGGAACGGCTGGGAAATTTTCACCGCCGCCGCCGCGCGCGGACGCGGCGTTTTGCTCGTGACGCCGCATCTCGGCAACTGGGAGCTTGGCGGCGCGTTCATGGCGCGCCATGGCTGCCAACTGCTCGTGCTCACGCAAGCCGAACCTGATCCGCACTTGACCGCGATGCGTCAGGCCTCGCGCGCGCGCTGGGGCATCGAAACGCTCGTCGTCGGCGAAGACGCGTTCGCGTTCATCGAGATCATCAAGCGCCTGCAAACGGGCGTGACCGTCGCGCTGCTCGTGGATCGTCCGCCCGCGCCGACCGCCGTGGAAGTGAAATTGTTCGGCCAGAATTTTTCCGGCTCCATCGCCGCCGCCGAACTCGCGCGCGCGTCCGGCTGCGCCATCGTGCCGACGTTCATCGTGCGCGAGGCGGGTGGTTATCGCGCGCAGATTTTACCGGAAATCATTTATGACCGTGCGGTGATCGGCAACCGCGACGCGCGCATCCAATTGACGCAAGAAATCCTGCGTGCGTTTGAGCCGGTCATCCGGCAGCATCCGTCGCAATGGTTTCACTTCGTCCCCGTCTGGCCGGACGACAAATAAAAAATGAAAATACTCCGCCAACTTATTTTTGCGCTCGGAATTTTTTCCGCGCTGCCCGCCGTTCGTGCCGATGACACCAATTCCGTTTTGGACCACTGGTTCGCCGCGCAAGCGAACTTGCGCACCTGGTCGGCGGATTTCACGCAGACGCGCACGCTCAAGTCGCTCACGCAACCGCTCGTCGCGCCGGGCCATATTATTTTTTCCGCGCCAAATGATTTTCGCTGGGAGTTGGGGCGGCCGGCGCGCACCATCGCCGTGCGCAGCGGCGACGAAATGTTTGTGGTCTATCCGCTGCTCAAACGCGCCGAACGCTATCCGCTCGGCAACAGCACGCCGAAACAGTTGCGCGACACGATGTCGCTGTTGCAGGCCGGCTTTCCGCGCGACCAGAAGGAATTCGCGGCGCAGTTTCAAATCCTTTCCATCACGCAAACGAACGGCGCGTGGGAACTGTCGCTGCAACCGAAAAGCCAGTTCGCATTGCAGATGATGCCGGAGTTGAACCTCGGCCTCGCGACCAATGATTATTCGCTCGTGAGCACGGAAATGATTTTTGTGGACGGCTCGCGGATGCGCAGCGATTTCACGAACGCCATCGTGAACCCGCCGCTCGACGAAAAACTTTTTGAATGGACGCCGCCGGACGATTTCAAGGTGACCAACCCGCTCGCGCCATGAACATCGCCGCCGATTTGCCACGCGCGCTGGCGCTGCTGCCGCACGGCGCGGAGTTCCGTTTTGTTGACCGGCTCACCAAATTGAATCCCGGTCAAAGCGGCGCGGGCGAATATACCGTGCGTGGCGACGAGCCGTTTTTGCGCGGCCATTTTCCCGGCGAACCGATTTTTCCTGGCGTGCTGCTGGCCGAGGCCGCCGCGCAGCTCGCGGGCGTCGTCGCGCAGAGCGACCCGAAAATTCCGCCGCTCAAAAATTTGAAACTGACCGCGCTGCGCAACGTGAAAATTATCGGCACGGCGCGTCCGGGCGAATCCATTTTGCTCGAAGCCAAAATCGTCGGACGCCTGGGCAATCTGGTTCAGGCGCAAACGACGGCAAAAGTCGGCGGCAAAATCATATTGACGGCGGAATTGACTTTGAGCGGGAAAAACTAATTCACTGCACGGCGCATCCAAACATCATCTTTATCGGGATTGCCTGTTGGGCTGACTATTGGTTCATAGCCTTGCTTTGCGAGATAATTCACTGCCAGCGAAAGATTAAAAATTCGATCATCCGCCCAATTCGGCCGCTTGTATTTCATGAGGTCTGAAAGCAATTTTGGTGTTCCATCTGGAAAAACAATCATTACGCGGTCACCGCTTAAATAGCGGACACCAACGTATTCATATCGTTGTGTTGCCGATAGTTTGTCTTGCGCTTTAGCAAGCGTGATTGCGCCCATTCCAAAAACGATTCCGATAATAACCGAGAACATTAAAAAAGTTTTTTTCATAAATTTTTGCGGGTTTTATTTTCAGAATATTTAGAAGCTACGGGCCGATCAAAATGCGGTAGAAGCGCTGCTGGTTGGTGGCGTGGGGATCGGTCAGCAGAAACGCATTGGTCGCCGGGTTGTTCGTGATGAACAGGGAAATCCAACTGGCGGAACTCAAATTGGTGGACATCTGCACGGTGTAGTTTTGGTTGGACGCGCCGGCGAGCCGCATTTGAAACTGGTTGGTGAACCAGCTCGCGAGGCTCAACACGGGCTTGGGATTGACGATGATCCCGAAAAGTTTGTTGGTCACGGTGAGATTCGCGTCGGTCGCCTGCACTTTGAAATTAAACAATCCGTTCGTCGTCGGCGTGCCGGAGATGAGGCCGCTGGCGTTGATCAACACGCCCGGCGGCGGATTGGCGGAACCCAGCGCGAGCGCCCAGGTGTAGGGCGATTGGCCGCCGGTCGCGCCGAGTTGCACGCTGTAAACCGCGCCGACGTTGCCATTGGGCAGCGAAAGGTTGGTAATCACCAGCGGCGGCAAAGGCGGATTTACAATCGTCAGCGGCAACGCATCCTGTTCCGCCATGTTGGCGGCGGCGTCCGTGACGACGATGTCAAAATTATAAGTTTTGGCCGTCGTCGCCGGTGTGCCGGAAAGAACGCCGTTGGTGGCCAGAGACAAATTGGCTGGCAGGCTGGCGGAATAATTTGGAATGGACCAGCTATACGGCGGCGTGCCGCCGGTGGCTTGCAACGTCTGGCTGTAAAAAATGGTGTTCGTGCCGTTGGGCAGGTAAGTGGTCGTGATTTGCAGCGGGGCGGCAGTAAATTGCGCCGTGAAGTCCGCTTCGATGCTGCTGGTGACGACATTCGTGATAACATCAGCCAGGCATTGATAGCCCAATGAGTTTAACCCGCCACAATCCACGCTGATGTCATAATTGCCATTAGGTACGGTGCCGAAGGAGTAATAGCCGGTGCCATCCGTCGAGGCGTTGTAGCCTTGCCCGCTGGACAGATCTTGGGCGCTGACGGAAACGCCAACGACCGGACTGCCGCCGGTGTCCTTGATGTAGCCAAATAGCTGTCCCGAACCGCCTGGCAAAACCATGAAGTTCGCCGTGCCATTGTTGTTGGCGATGTTCACGCCTTGGCTGCTGGTTGGAACATAATTCCCGCTGCCGAGGATGTTGTCCAAGCTGTCATTGTCGCAACAGTCATAAACATTCACTGTCCAGTTGCCAGTGACGACGTTCAACGAATAATTTCCGTTCGTGTCCGTGTCCGCTTCTGATTGATAACTCGCCAGCCCGATGGTTGCGTAGGCATCAACTTGCACGCCGACGACTGGACTGCCGTTGAAGCTGACGTTGCCTGTGATATGGTTTGTCGCGAGAATGGCGGTGATATTCGCCAGCACCGCCTGACCGACGCCGATGTTCGTGCCGCCATTTTGATCGAAAGTCGGTTGTGAAAAAATGTAATTGGGGAAGCTGCTGGAGTTATCAATGCTCACATACCACGGATCGCTATTGCCCAAACCGCCCACCACAGCGGTGACGTAGTTCCCGTTCGTGTCGGTATAACCGTCCGATTCATACAAGCCATTATTATTATCGTCGGCATAAACCGCCACTTCTTGCGGCAGCGGATTTCCCAAATTATCTTTGACCGTGCCATAAAAAAAAGCCGTGGCTTTGGCCAGCTTGACGGTCACGCCCGATACGCTGCCGGTTGTGGTATCAACCGTCGTTTTGTTTTGCGGTTGAACATAGCCGTGAAAAGCGACTGCTGCGCTGTCGCCGCCGATGCCCCATTGATTGGCGTTCACGCGCGTGGTGAAATTCCCATTGGTATCCGTGAAGCAAGTTCCCAGCAGGCTTCTGTCCTGGGTTTGCACCGGTGTTAAAATTCCCGGCAAGCCGATGCTGGAATTATTGGCATCCACAATTTTTCCGGAAATGGTTTGCGTCGCCGCGATGAGGCTCAAATTGGTGGTGAACGTCGCGCCATTGCTCAAAGTGAGCGCCGGCGCGGTTTTAAAGTTGGCGATAAAATTGGTTTTGAATGGAACCAGCGAATAACTTCCCGCCGGTGCCGGCAGAGTATAGCTGCCGGAATTATTGGCCACACAGCCACCCAACGGATTGCCGTCCTGGGCGGTAGGAAACAAAATCACAACGGCATTGGGAACGGCCACACCGTTGCTGGCCACCGTGCCAGTGAATCGCTGCGCGTAGGGAAAATTTGTGACCGTAAAAGAATTTGTGATGGGTGTGAAATGCCCGACTGGACTCGACAGCTTGACCAAATACTTGCCGCCGAAAGTCTGCAAGACATCGCTCTGAAAATTCAGCTTCGCCGTGATCTGTCCGTTGGCCGTGCCATCCGTGTCGCCGGGCACATTATTATTCGTCACGCCACCGATCACGAAGTTCGTTCCATCCGTCAAAGTATATTGCTGCCACAAGAGATCACTCCCATCAATGACGCCATTCGTGTTGGCATCGAGAAATTTCTGGATGACCACCGTCTCCGTGTTCGTGAGGCCGGTCACTTGCACCGTGATCGGGCCGTTGTAAGTGTTGCTGACCGTGTTCGGCGTGATGGTCAAACCCACCGCCGCCCGCCCGGTTCGCGCAAACCCGGCGAGCAACGCAAGCACGATCAACAAACAATGAAGCTGGATTCTCATAGATAATCCGGGATTTGCTCGCCTCGTGCGGACGGCGTTTGCACCTGATGAAGGCCAGTTCTACGCCCCGGCCAGCCATGAGTCAAGTTTTTGGTGTTTTATACGACAGCGGCCAGCAAGCGGGGCGGAAGCGGCTTGGGAAACTGACGGTGTCGGCTTCAATCCGGCACCAGTTTTCTTAATTCCTTCGGTAGCCACCAGCGCAGCAGTGGGCCGCACATCGCCGTCGTCGCCAGCGCCATGATGACGAGCATCGTGAACAGCGCGGGCGTGAGCAGCTTGAGTTCGAGGCCGACGTTGATGGCGATGAGCGCCATGAGCGCGCGCGTGTTCATCAGCGCGGCGATGCTGCCGGCCTCGCGCGGCGGCTGGCCGGTCAGGCGCGCGCCGAGATAGCAGCCGCCGAGTTTGCCGATGACAGCGGCGATCAAAACCAGAGCGCAGGCAAGCCACGCTTCAGGTGTCGCAAGCGAGCCGATTTTTGTGTTCAACCCGGTGTTCGTAAAAAAAATCGGCACGAATGCGACAAGCACCACGCCGGAAAAACGGTCGCGCCACGCTTTGACGATGCCGGGTTCCTGATGCAGGCACGTTCCAAACAAAAACGCGCCGAAGATGACAAAAATTCCGAGATAATGCGTCGCCAGACAGCTCGCGAACAGTGCGATGAGCAGCAGCGCGAGAAAGGAATTGGGCATTCCTTTTTCCTCCGAACCAGCAAGATTTTTGTGCCAAAGTTTGCGCAGCCATGGGCCGACGATTTTTTGCAGCACCAGAAAAAATCCGGCGATGGCCGCGATTTGCAGCAGCAAATGCCAGACGTTGAAATCCGCCGTGACGAGCGCGGTGGCGACGCCAAGCAACACCCAGCCGATCACGTCGTCAATCGCCGCCGTGCTGATCGCCATCGCGCCGATGGCGGTGCGTTCGAGTTTCATTTCCAGCAGAATTCTGCCCATGATCGGCAACGCGGAAATGGAAAGCGCGACGCAGAAAAAAAGTTGAAACCCAAAGAACGGCACGGCCGGCGCGAATTCGCGGTGCAGCCACGGGCCAAGGCCGAGGCCGCACAAAAACGGTCCGATCATGCCCAGCGCGGAAACGGCGGTGATGGTGCGCGAGCGTGAACGCAGATGGCTGTAGTCGAATTCCATCCCGACTTGGAACAATAAAAAAATCAGGCCGAGCTTGCCGAGAAGCTGCAGCGATTGCTGGGTGCTGGGCGGAAACAGCACCGGCCAGTCGTGCGGCCAGATCGCGCCGAGCGCAGACGGGCCGAGCAAAATTCCCGCCGCGATTTCGCCGACGGCGAGCGGCTGGCCGAAAAATTTTCCGAGCCGCCCGAACGCCCACGCAGCGGCGATGATGATCATCCACTGGATCAAAACGAGCGTCAGATGTGCCTCGATGGCGACTGGATTCATAAACGACTGCTGGCAAATAATGGTCAGCCGCCGACAAAGCAAGCCGAAAGCGTTTCAGCCGCGCGTTCCGGCGGTGAAATTACGCCGCCATTCGGCGCGGGAAATTTTTCCGCGTGCGTTGGTGGGCAGCGATTCAACGAACCGCCATTCGCGCGGCACCTGCCACGCGGGAATTTTTTCGAGCAGAAATTGTTTCAACGTCCGCTCGGCAACGTTACCCGCGACCACCGCGACGATGATTTCCGTCCGCTCCGCCTCACGGCTCGGCGCGCCGAAGACGAGACATTCGCGCACTTGCGGATGCGCAAGCAGCATTCTTTCGATGGCTTCGGGAGAAATTTTCCGGCCCGCGACATTGATCTGGTCGCCGAGCCGACCGCGCAGAAAAATTTGTCCGGCTTGGAATTCCGCGAGGTCGCCAGTCTGAAAAATTCCGCCGCCGAGCGAATTTAATTTGTCCGGCCAATACGTTTCCGCGACGGCGCGGCTTTGCACGGTCAGGCAACCGTCGGTGTTCAACGATAAATTTACATTTTGCATCGGCGCCCCGGCACACGCGGCATCGGCGCGCGGCGAATCCGTCGCGTCATAAGCGATGCCGCCGCATTCGGACGAGCCGAGGAAATTATGAATTTTCAATCCGCACGATTTGAAAACTTCCTGTTCCAAATGCAACGGCAACGGTGCGCCAGCGGAAATTGCGAGACGGACATTTTGGGGAATCGCCTGCGCTTCGTGCCACGCGCGCCACATCGCGGGCACGGCGGGCAGTGTCAAATTTTTTTCCGTGGCCGCCGCGCGCCGGACGATTTCGGGCAGCGGTGCAGATACCAGAATCAGTGGAATCCCGTGCAGCAGCAGCGGCAAAACGAGGTTGGAAAAACCATACGAATGCACGAGCGAAATGACGCCGAGGTTCGGCCAGTCCGCGCGCAGGCCCATCGAGGCGACGATATTTTCCGCGTCGGCCACGAGTTGTTCCGCCGTGAATGCCACGAACCGCGCCGCGCCGCCGGTGGCCGAGGTGGATTTCAAGTGGACGCAATTTTTCGGCGGCGCGGGAATCGGCGGCGGCAATTGTCCGGCTTCGAGCGGACAGGCGAGTTTGTCTTCGCGCCACGCGGCGAGCAGAAGAAAAATAAATTCCGGCGCATGGCCGCGCGGAAAAACCGTGTTCGCCGCATCATTTTTCAGTTTTTCGCCGGCGTCAAAAAGTTCGCCGAATGTCCAGCGCTGGCCGTCGGCGAAATTGTGCAAGGCAAATTCGTTGCGCAGTTCCGAGGAAATTTTCCGCCAGCGTTCGTAAAGCATTGTCAGCTTGGTAACGCAGCCGTAACTTGTTGCCAAGCTGATTTGCATGGACACTGAAAAATTTCCGCGCCGGTTTGATTTTGCCCGCGACCGTTTTGCGTTCGCCAACGAGCTGGTTTGGGAATACCAGTTCGACGCGGCCACGGCGAAAATGAATTTCCGTCCGCGCGCGCCCAGGCCGGATTACGCGCACCGCTGTTTTGTGCTGACGCGCGCGGCGCGGCAGTTTTTGTATCACGCGCGTTTTGACGCGGATCAAAAATTGGCTGGCGATGAAATTTTACGCCAGCTAATCCGTAAAATCGTCGCGCGCAATCCGCGAAAACCTTGCGAGCCGAAAGCGCAAATCGTGATCCCAAGTTTTGCGAATCTTTTTGAGTTCAGCGCGGCGCGGGAAAATTTATTGAAAGCCGAATGCGGCGGCGCGTGGCGCTCGTATATTTTGCGCAGCCACTGGCGGATGGTTTTTCCGATTGCGCGCGCGCACCAGCAGCAGACGACGGCGGCACTCGTCTCGCGGCTGGAAAAAAATCTTTCGCCCATCATCCACCTCGTGAAATTTCCGTCGCTGACGATCAACCACAGCATGATTTTATTTGCGGCGGTGACAACCGAAGCCGGCGTGGAATTTTCCGCCTACGATCCGAATCAGCCGACGCAGCCGGTGAAGCTGACGTTCGACCGCACAAAAAAAATGTTTTCGTTGCCCGCCAATCGTTACTGGGCGGGCGGCGAATTGAACGTCATCGAGATTTACCGGAGCTGGCTGATGTAGTTGGGCGCGGCCGCCAGAACAGCGGGCCGATGAACACGAGGCCGCAGATGTTCACGCCGCAGATGTAGCCGATCTTGTAGCTGCGACCGGAATTTTTCGGGTCGTAAATCGGCACGTCGCGCCCGATGACGAGGCTCGGCAGCGAGAGCGGCATCATCGCGCCGTGCAGCAGGCCGTATTTGAAACCAGCGGGCTGGTTTGGCGCAAACGCCCACGGCGCGGCCCAACTGTAAAGCCAGCCGAACACCACCGTGACGAAGACCAGCGTCACGGCCTTGCGCAGCAGAATTTTTATCCACGTAGGTTTCTTTACGGCTGGAGCTTGAGTTGAATCCATGTTTGCCTTATCTGGAATCATGTTTTTTCGCGAGCGTTCAGCGCAAGCAGAATTTTTTGACGCGCCGGGTCTTTCCGAGGCTGCGCGACTCGCGGCGTTGCGCGAATTGGATTACATCAACCGTCTCTGCCAGTTCAGCCATCCGTTTGTCAGCCGCCTGCCGGCGTGGCTCGGAAAAAAAGGCTGCGAGCGGCTGGAAATTCTCGACGTCGGCGCAGGCACTGGTTTGCTCGGAGAGAGAATGTCAACTTGGGCGTGGCGGCGCGGCTGGGATTGGCGCTTCACCAACTTGGACGCAAATCCGGTCATTTTCAAATCCGGCTACGCGGCAAAAAATGTTGTCGGCTCCGCGCTGCAACTGCCGTTTGCCGATGGCAGCTTCGACCTCGTCATCGCCTCGCAGATGACGCATCACTTGACGGATGAAGAGGTCGTCACGCATTGGCGCGAAGCGTGGCGCGTGACCCGCGATGCGATTTTCATCTGCGACCTGCATCGCAACGCCGGGCTTTTTGCGGCGCTCTGGCTGACGATGCGCCTGCTGCGCGTTAGTGAAAACGTGCGCGCGGACGGGTTGATTTCGGTGAAACGCAGTTTTCATCTCGGCGAATGGCGCGAACTGGCCGCGCGCGCGGAGATTCCCGGCGCCCAAGTGCGGCCATATTACGGCACGCGCATCGTCTTGCAGGCGCGGAAAAAAACTCTTTGAGCCAGCCGCCAGCGCAGCCAGCGAAACGTGTCGGCGAACGGATTGATCTTGCTCACGCCGTTTTCGTAAATCGTCTGGACGGGAACGAACTCAACTTTTTTTCCGGCGGCGATGAACGCGACGAGCATGGCGGACTCGATCTCAAATCGGTTCGCGCGCAACTTTAAATTGCCAAGCGTTTCCAAGTGCGCGAGTCGGAAGCCGCATTGCGAGTCCGGCAAGTTGACGCCGGTCAATTTTGAGATGCGCTGCGACATCCAGCGGTTCACGCCGCGCCGCAAGACCGGCATCGCGCCGGAATTTTCCATGCGGTTGCCGACGACGAGCGCGGCTCCGGTGCTTTCGGAGCACTCAAGAAAATTTGGGATGTCTTCTGCCGCGTGCTGGCCATCGCCATCGAGCAACAAAACCCATCGGCAGCCGAGTTCGCGCGCGCGCCGCCAGCCGGTTTGCAATGCCGCGCCCTTACCGGAATTTTTCGCGAGAGAAATAATTTCTGCGCCGGAGAATTTCGCCTTTTCCAGAGTGGCATCGGTCGAGCCGTCGTTCACGACGATGACTTTGGTTAGATGTTTTTGAACGGCGGCAACGACTTGGCCGATGTGCGCCGCTTCATTGAAACAGGGGATGACGGCGGCGCAATCGCGGTTCCAGTTCATGCGGGAAAATCAATCCACGCTGTTGGGATGCAGATCGGTCTCGATGACCGAGCCGTCGTTGCTCGAAATGATGACCACGCCGATGTCCGCGTCGTCATTGGGATTTTTCAATTGCGCGGCCCAGAGCTTGACGCGCCATTGCGGGCCGCTGTCGCCGTGTTCAAGCCAGAGTTGCGTCGCCTTGAGCGTGAGATTTTTGAGGAGGGGCTGCGCGGTGGCGATTTTGATGGCTTGGTCGGAATCAATTTTTAATCTCGCGGCCGGGAGCGGCAGCTTCTCGTCGGTGAATCTTTCCAGCAGCCGCCCGGGATGCGACACATCCATTTTTTGGCCGGCGCCAAATTTCACCTCGACGGCCTTGAACGTCGCGTCGGGATCATAATAGACCACATACCAGATGTTCGGCGTGAGGCTAGCGATGGATTTCTCCGAACGAATCTGGACGACCTTATCCTTGCTCTGCACGCCGACATATTGATTGCCCGTCTGTATGAGTTCCAACGCAGTCGGTTCGCCCGCCAGCGCCGCGCCAGTGAACATTATGGCCAGCGCCAGACCGAAATATAAATTGAGTCGCAGTTTCATTTGAGGAATCTAGCCGCGCGCGCCGGAACTGCCAACACCATTTTGCAGATGA
>Ga0302280_1000068_pt1 | contig 102765 bp, 105 predicted proteins | sample III_Fen_E1_1_FD_198771 | JGI IMG/M metagenome (GOLD analysis project Ga0302280, IMG submission 198771) | Peat permafrost microbial communities from Stordalen Mire near Abisko, Sweden - III_Fen_E1_1 | ecosystem: Environmental > Terrestrial > Soil > Wetlands > Permafrost | place: Sweden: Abisko... | reverse complement strand
ACTAGTTAAAGATGGACAATTAAAACACCATAATGTTTCTAAGTTTTTACATTGAATTAAAACTTCTTGTAATTTCTCTGAAGTTAAGTTTGAACAGTTTACAACATTTAACTCTGTCAAAGTATTAAGATTTTCTTTATAAATTTCTCCAGTACAAATTATACACATGTTGTATAGATAATTATTATCTCATACATGTATGAGATAATTATTTCAATTTTATTACTTTAAATTTTTAAATAACCATTTCTTGTATAAATATCCTCCTATATTATTTGGAGAGTATATCCACTCTATAAACTCTTGAGATTTTAAATATTTAATTAATAGTATACGTCTATACCATCTTTGTATTTTAATTAATCTCTGCAAATTATTAATAAAATCTTCATTTTGACAAATCCAAGGACATTTATAACAATCTATATTACCACGGTATCCCTTCTGTAAATTTAGACTAGTTAAAGATGTACAATTAGAACACCATAATATTTTCAAGTTTATATTACTTTGTAAATCTAGACTAGTTAAAGATGCACAATAGAAACACCATAATGTTACCAAGTTTATACATCCTTTGGTTGTGACTCCTTCGGAACTACTCCGTAAATCTAGACTAGTTAAAGATGTACAATTAGAACACCATAATGTTACTAAGTTTATATTATTTCGTAAATCTAGACTAATTAAAGATGTACAATTAAAACAATCTAATATTGTTAAGTTTTTACATTGAATTAAAACTTCTTGTAATTTCTCTGAAGTTAAGTTTGGACAATATGAAACATTTAACTCTATCAAAGTAATAAGATTTTCATTATGAATCTTTCCAGTACAAATTTTACACATGTTGTTTAATAATTATTTACTTCTTTTTATGAAGTAAAATTTCAATTTATTACTTTAAATTTTTAAGTAACCATTTCTTGTATAAACGCCCACCAATATTACTAGGATTATAAATCCATTCTATAAACTCTCGAGATTTCATATATTTAATTATTAGTATACGTTTATACCATTTTTGTATTTTAATTAATCTCTGTAAATTACTAGGAAATTCTTCATTTTGACAAATCCAAGGACATTTAGAATGATCTATATAATCGTAGAATCCTTTTAGATCTAGATTAGTTAAGGATGTACAAGAAGAGCAATTTAATGTTGTCAAGTTTATATTATTTCGTAAATCTAGACTAGTTAAAGATGTACAATAGAAACACCATAATGTTGTTAAATTTATATTATTTCGTAAATCTAGACTAGTTAAAGATGTACAACAGAAACACCATAATATTTTTAAGTTTATACATCCAAAGGATGTGACTCCTTCGGAGTTATTTCGTAAATCTAGACTAGTTAAAAATGGACAATTATAACAATATAATTCTTTTAAGTTTATACATCCTTTGGATGTGACTCCTTCGGAGCTACTCCATAAATCTAGACTAGTTAAATATGGACAATTATTACACAGTACAACTGATAGGTTTATATTACTTTGTAAATCTAGACTAGTTAAAGATGTACAATAATGACAATCTAATTTTATTAAGTTTTTACATTGAATTAAAACTTCTTGTAATTTCTCTGAAGTTAAGTTTGAACAGTTTGCAACATTTAAATCTGTCAAAGTATAGAGATTTTCTTTGTAAATTTCTTCAGTACAAATTATACACATTTAGAAACTAGATCATGAATTAATTCATAATAAATTATAATTTTCAATTTATATTAAAAGATATATTTTCTTTCTATAATGAGTACAAAAGAAAGAAAAAGAAAGCATATTGTTATTAGCGACTCTGAAGATGAAGATATAATTTCTTCTGAAAGAGATATAGTTATAGAGAATAATACATCTCTATCTTTAGTTCCTTTTGTAGCTGAAACTCTTTCTAAAGAAGATAAAATTAAAAATTTAATAAAACAAGGAAAATTTAGGTTTACTCTAGATAATAAAAATACACGAGAATTTCAAGAAGAAAATGTCACAGTAATATCTTCTACTAATAGTAGAAAGAAAAGAAATGTTGTACTTAGAAACGATTCTAGCGTTTCAACAGAATCAACTTTAATGGATTCTTTAGTAATAGAAAGTAATAAAATTTTAAACGAAAATTCTTGTAATAAATACATCTCTGACGAAGAAGATGAACTTTACGGGAACGAGGAAGGCCCAGATGAAGAGATGGACTATTTTGAATTAGAAGAGATAGATTTTGCTGAAGCTTTGACAGAACAAATATTAAAAACTCACAATGAATTTGTAGAGAAAGGTTTAAGAATAAAAAGTATTTTACAAAGTAAACATGATATTAGAAGAATCGTACTATATAGTTTAAGAAATTATAAGAAGGAAATCGACGAAGAATATAGAAAAATAATTCCTGGTGATAAATTATGGAAAATAGGAATTGACGAAGCTGACGTAGCTTTACATGAGCCAAAACTTAAGGAGCTAAGAGCTAATTTATCTCTAGAAAATCCTACCATATTAGAAATATTAGAATGTAGAGCAGATGATAAAGAGAAAATGAAATTATTAGAGCTATTTGATGCTCTACAAACTGAAAAGCCTTTCTCTCAAGACTATCTCTATCTAAAAAACGAAATAAAAAATACTATAGAAAAAGCTAATAAAAACTCTTGTAATTTAGAAGAGAAAAAAAAGCTAAATATTGAAGAAGAAAGAATTAAAAAAATATGTTTACTAGAAAATGGTACTAAATCTAAAATATTAAATTTAGATACAAATGATCAAAATAAAGCTATAATTTACGATAAATATATAGCTCTAAAAGAATCTGAGAGTTTTGACGCTGATAGAGAGTGGATAAAATGGGCCATATCTTTACCTTATCAAACTATTAGATCTCCTTGTACAGATAATATTACAATTTATTGTAGAAATATTAAGAATGTATTAGATTTAAATGTTTATGGTATGATAACTGTGAAAGAAAGAATTATTGAAAATCTTGTATCCAAATTTATAAATCCTTCTTCAGAAAGCGGAATGATTACATTAAAAGGAGAACCTGGTACAGGTAAGACTATATTTGCAAATTCTATAGCAAAAGCTCTAAATTTACCATTCGAAAGAATTACAATGGGAGGAATGGACGATTCTTGTATATTAAAAGGCAGCGATAAACATTGGCTAGGTTCTTCTCCTAGTGTCATTCTGCAAGCTATGAGTAGAATGAAATGTGCAAATGGTGTCATATTATTCGAAGAGATAGATAAATTAGGAAATTCAAAAGATAGTCTAAAAATACAGGATGCTTTATTGCATATCACAGATTATAACCAAAATAAAGATTTTAAAGATGCTTATTTATCAGAGATATCTCACGATATATCTATGTTATTTTATATGTTTACTGTAAATGACGAGAGATTAATAAATCCTATATTATTAAATAGATTGGATATTATTCCTATTAAAAGTTACAGTGATGATGAGAAAATAATAGTTGTTCGTGATTATATAATGAAAACTATATCAGAAAAGTTTAAAATAAACATAGGGGATGTGACATTATCAAATGAAAGCGTAAAAAAATTACTAGAACTAGATACAGAAGATAAAGGATTTAGAAGTGTAGAAAGACATGTATTAAATATAATAAAGAAAATTTGTACTCTAAAAACACTAGAAGGTTGCAACGATAAAACTATATTGAGTTATAATTTAGAAGAAAAAGATTTAAAATATCCTATAATAATTACTCCCAGAATTATAGATAAAATATATAAAACTAAAAAAGATATAAATGTCAGTCATTTACAGATGTACATGTAAATTATCACTTCACAATGTTGTGAAGTAATTACCATTTAATTATTTATTAAAAATTCTTTTGACAATTTAATTTTATACAAACGTCCGCCGATATTACTAGGATTATAAATCCATTCTATAAATTCCTGAGATTTCATATATTTAATTATTAGTGTACGTCTATACCATCTTTGTATTCTAATTAATCTCTGTAAATTTATAGAGAAATATTTATTTTGAATAATCCAATAACAATCAGAATGATTTATACAACCCTTGTATTTTTTTGGTAAATCTAGACTAGTTAAAGATATACAGTATGAACACCCTAATTTTTTTAAGTTTATATTATTTCGTAAATCTAGACTAGTTAAAGATTTACAAGATAAACACCATAATATTGTTAAGTTTATATTATTCTGTAAATTGAGACTAGTTAAAGATTTACAATTAGAACACTCTAATTGTATTAAATTTATATTATTTCGTAAATCTAGACTAATTAGAGATGTACAATTATCACAATATAATTCTTTTAAATTTATATTATTTCGTAAATCTAGACTAATTAAAGACGTACAATTATAACACCATAATATTGTTAAGTTTATATTATTCTGTAAATTGAGACTAGTTAAAGATTTACAATTAGAACACTCTAATTGTATTAAATTTATATTATTTCGTAAATCTAGACTAATTAGAGATGTACAATTATTACAATATAATTCTTTTAAATTTATATTATTTCGTAAATCTAGACTAGTTAAAGATGGACAATTAAAACACCATAATGTTTCTAAGTTTTTACATTGAATTAAAACTTCTTGTAATTTCTCTGAAGTTAAGTTTGAACAGTTTACAACATTTAACTCTGTCAAAGTATAGAGATTTTCATTATGAATCTTTCCAGTACAAATTTTACACATTTTATTTATATAATATTACTTCATAATATATGAAGTAAAATTTCAATTTATTACTTTAAATTTTTAAGTAACCATTTCTTGTATAAACGTCCTCCAATATTACTAGGATTATAAATCCATTCTATAAATTCCTGAGATTTCATATATTTAATTATTAGTGTACGTCTATACCATTTTTGTATTTTAATTAATCTCTGCAAATTATTAGAGAAATCTTCATTTTGAGTAATCCAAGGTGTACCGTGATAACTTTTACGTTCTATTTCAGAGTGATGTATTGATAAAGAAGTTAATATTCTACAAAACGAACAATACAACATCTCTAAATTTTTACATTCCTGTAAATTTATACAAGTTAAAGATTTAGAGCCTGAACATCCGAATAATACTAATTTGTCGTTTTTGTATAAATCTATACTAGTCAAGGATATACAGCAAAAACAATACAATGTTTGTAAATTTTTATTCTCCTCCAAATTTATACTAATTAAAGATGGACAATTGTCACAGATTACTTCTTTCAAATATTTATTTTTACTTAAATCTAAACAAGTTAGAGATTTGCAATTTTGACACTTTAATACCTCTAAGTTTTTACATTGATATAAAACCTCATGTAATTTCTTTGAAGTTACTGTTTGACAACACCAAGTGTCTATACGTATAAGATCTAAATCTGTAGAATAAATTTCTCCAGTACAAATTATACACATTTATTATCTCATAAATTTATGAGATAATTATTTCAATTTATTACTTTAAATTTTTAAGTAACCATTTCTTGTATAAACTCCCGCCAATATTACTAGGATTATATACCCATTCTATAAACTCTCGAGATTTCATATATTTAATTATTACTAGTTTTCTATACCATTTTTGTAGCTTAATTAAATTGTGTAAATTATTAGGAAATTCTTCATTTTGACAAATCCAAGGACATCTAGAGTAATTTATATACCCATAATATTTATTCTGAAAATCTAGATTAGTTAAAGATGTACAATTATAACATCTTAACGATCGTAAGTTTATATTTCGTAAATCTAGACTAGTTAAAGATGTACAATTAAAACACCATAATGTTACTAAGTTTATACATCCTTTGGATGTGACTCCCTCGGAGCTACTTCGTAAATCTAGACTAGTTAAAGATGTACAATAATAGCAATATAAACTTAGTAACATTATATTACTTCGTAAATTTAGACTAGTTAAAGATGTACAATTGTTACACCATAATATTTCTAAGTTTTTACATTGAATTAAAACTTCTTGTAATTTCTCTGAAGTTAAGTTTGGACAATATGAAACATTTAAATCTATCAAAGTATTAAGATTTTCATTATGAATCTTTCCAGTACAAATTTTACACATGTTGTATAATTATTTACTTCATAAAAGATGAAGTAAAATTTCAATTTTAGTATACTATTTTCTAGTATAACACATACAGTGTAATATACAACCGCAAGGATATTCGTATTGATTACTAGTTCTTCCACCATCAAATGAATACTCTAACTCGTCACAATCTTCGCTTATTTTATAAGTTATATTTTCTCTAGGTTCTTGAATATAATCTAGTAAATCAAGAGGAGTATATATGTCATTTGTCTTTAGAAGTTCTATATCGTCTTTATGTAACAATGTATCCAAGTAAACTATGTCAGTCATTGTTGAATAAAACAATATATTCTTTTATTTGATTTTAATAATGAGCTATACTAATTATTATATTTACGGGTTAATATTTTTATTTCTTATAGTTATAATTTACTATAAATTTAAAGAAGACTTTGTCATTTATAAAGTAATTAGAGGTAGTGTAAATCCTCAGATAGTTTACAATAAAGATTTAGATCAACCTATTGATGATTTACTAAGACAACACGCTGAACATTTAACTGATTTAATGGCCGTGATTCCAGGAGATCAAATACGATATAATATGAGAACAGGTCCAGCTTTCAACTATGGATTTGTACCACAAGGAGCATTGAAAGAAACCTCGAATAAATATAGATCGTATAATAACTACGGAATTGGTGCTCAATTTGCAGAGATTTTATCTCCAAGAGAGAATTTTTCAGGTGGAGGCTCTCATGGAGGAGGTTCCCATGGAAGCTCACACGGAGGAGGTAATAGAGGAAGTTCAGGAGGAAGAGGATATCGGGGAGGTGGAGGATACCCATACGACTATCCTTATGATTTTATAGGACAAGTTGATAGTAGAATACCTATAAAAGAAGTAAACATTCCTTGGGAAAAAGTAGGAATTGTGACTTCCATAGTAGACCCAAAATCTGACGAAAAACCAGAGATTATGGAATTATACAGAAGATATTTATTTTCTGATCTGTGGGAGTATAGTGTAAAAGATAAGAATGGAATTATCATACCTTTCCAGAATAAAGTTACTTATCTCGAGGATGGAGATATTCTAGATGCAATCATAGGTAAAAGAGGAAAATGGAAAGTCCATATATTTACAGATAATAAATATATAGCTATTTAAAAACATATGTTTAAAATTACGACAATGTGGTTCGAACGATCTAGAATGGGATTGTATCAATGTGATAATACTACTAGTTTACCTTATGGAGAAAGACGGATTTTTCAAGACAAACCTACAATTCCAGTTAGAAAATTACTCAAAAACGAAATACAGAATATAGAAGACGATTTAAAACAAAGGTATAAAAATAACCCAAAAATACTAAGTAGAAGATTAAGAGAATTATACAAATAATATTCATCATAAATTTATGATGAATGTTTGACTCGAGAGATCTCTTCTAAATTTATATCATCAACCCTCCTGATGTAGCTTTTCTAGTATCATATACAGATTGAACATGAATAGCGCTTACAGTTACAGCTTTAGATACTTTAGCAAAACGGGCAGCCTCTTGACCAAGATTAGATAAATAAATTTCAGCAATAATAACTAAAGACACAATGGCATCTGCAGAAATACGAGAATCTTTTGGTAAATATTTGCGGAATCTTCTACTGCATCCTTCCAGAGATAAATGTCCTTTTGGTAATTGTTTACTAATATCCTTTTCGCTACCAACAATCATACCTGAACTTAATCCATGACAATTGAATCCTCTGATTGCATCTTTTAAATGTTTATTATAAATAGTTACTCCTTTAGTAAGTTCTAAGAGATAAGAGCATTTAGTTCCAATGTGTCTGAAAATGGTTTTTAATGATAAACGAGCTGCTGTAACAGCATCAGCGGCTATACGTGTTTTATCTAGTAAAATAGAAGAAGCACCGTTCTTTAAAATTCTTTTAATGGGAGCAGAAGCAAAATCTTCCATTTCGTGATCTTTATCACCTATTTTATTAACTTTTGTTTTAGCTGCTTTAGGAGGCATGGTTAAATATATAGAATAAAATAAAAAATAAATAAATAAATATTTTATAAGAAAGATTGTAAATATATTATTACTAATATAATAATAATATGTCGTTTGTTAAGAGAGAATGTATAATACCAACCCTCTATTGTGGATCTGATAAAACACTTCCTACTAGTAGAGATAAAAATTATATTCGTCATGGATCTTCAGCAGATTGTATAAAAATTGGAATTGGAGCTGGAATTCATATAGAAAGAGAGAAATCTTTACCTCAAGATAGCTTACAAAGAATTAAATATGTTGGGGAAGTTCATGAGACAAATTTTAAGAAAAAACGTATAGTAAATACAGACAGATTAATAGAAGTTTGTAAAGATATGGAAAAAGACGAGATAGAAAAATTACTAAAATCTGTACTAAAAAAGAAAGGAGGAGGACTAGATAAAAGGGCTTACAACTCTACTTTACTGTACTTGTACAGTAACGGAAATTCTGAACTTCCTCAGTGTCAAAAGATAGAGACTTGAAGGTTTAAAAATGACTAAAGTTTTAGGTATAAATAAAGAATCTAAACAACATCTCTATATTTATTATAATTATTTTTATATTCTATTTTAATAATGAGTCACCTAAATTACAAACATATAGGTGAAAAAAATTTATTATACGGTATTGAATACGACGAAGAGGTACCTAGGGACAGTGTTATATCTAGTCCAGGATTTTTAAGCTCAATTCATCATCATCCAACCAAGGGCGCCTACAGTGAAGAATCTAATAGTTCCGACATATATGGACATAGTGTACATTCTCAGTATGATTCTGGTGTTTACGGGAATGCATATGAACCTGGACATACGTCCTCAGTAAAATATAGTGCAATTCAACCAGATACAAGGAATGGTAAACCTTTCTACTGGAAAAACCAGAAACCTGTAAAAATCTCCGATCCGGATTTTGAAATTATTGAACCAGCCGACATAGATACAGCTGACTTTTTAACCCCCGAATCAGAGCATTTTGAGATACCAACAAATACTAAAGATAATAGTTATAATGTTAATATATGGATATTGTTAATATTAATAGCACTATTTTATATTACATTAACATTGTGGTCTTCTACACTACAAAAATGGTTACATAGTAATTACAAGGTAGATTACAAAAGAATGTTAGTTTACTCGCTGATATCTACTACGATTTTATTTATAATAGCTTGCGGATTTGACGTATTATAAAATTGAAAATTTACTTTATAATTTTATAAAGTAAAACATAATATAAAATGTGTATAATTTGTAGAGGAGAAATTTACGATCTAGATACTAGAGAGGTATTAGACTTTTCGTATTGTAACAATTTAACTTCAGAGAAATTACAAAAGATTTTAATCCAATGTAAGAACTTAAAAGAATTAGGGTGCAATTCTTGTACATCTTTAACTAGTCTAGATTTACGAAGTAATATAAATTTAAAAGAATTATATTGTAATTCTTGTACATCTTTAACTAGTCTAGATTTACGAAATAATATAAATTTAAAAGAATTATATTGTAATTCTTGTACATCTTTAACTAGTCTAGATTTACGAAATAACTCCGAAGGAGTCACATCCTTTGGATGTATAAACTTAAAAAAATTATATTGTAATTCTTGTACATCTTTAACTAGTCTAGATTTACGAAGTAATATAAACTTGGTAACATTAAAGTGTTCTCGTACATCTTTAATTAGTATAGATTTACGAAGTAATATAAAATTAAAAGAATTAAATTGTTCTTTTTGTAAATCTTTAACTAGTCTAGATTTACGAAATAATATAAACTTAAAAAAATTGCGGTGTTTTGATTGTAAATATTTAACTAGTCTAGATTTACCAAAAAAATACAAAGGTTGTATAAATCATTCTGATTGTTATTGGATTATTCAAAATAAATATTTCTCTATAAATTTACAGAGATTAATTAGAATACAAAGATGGTATAGACGTACACTAATAATTAAATATATGAAATCAAATCAATTTATAGAATGGATTTATAATCCTAGTAATATTGGTGGGCGTTTATACAAGAAATGGTTACTTAAAAATTTAAAGTAATAAAATTGAAAATTTACTTTATAATTGTATAAAGTAAAACATAATATAAAATGTGTATAATTTGTAGAGGAAAAATTTACGATCTAGATACTAGAGAAGTAGAAGTATTAGACTTTTCGTATTGTAACAATTTGACTTCAGAGAAATTACAAGAAGTTTTAAATCAATGTAAAAACTTAGAGATAATATACTGTTCTTATTGTACATCTTTAACTAGTCTAGATTTACGAAAAAATAAAAAATTAAGGAAATTATGGTGCTCTGGTTGCAGACTTTTGACTAGTTTAAATTTGAATAAAAATATTATTAAATATGATTATTTATCTATGTGTTTGTGCCCTTGGATTTCTCAATATAAAGATTTCTCTAGTAATTTACAGAACTTAATTAGAATACAAAGATGGTACAGACGTTTACTATTAATTAAATATCTAAAATCTAGAGAGTTTGTAGAATGGATATATGCTCCAAATAATATAGGTGGTAAATGTCATAAACTTAGACTATTGAAAGATTTTAATATAAATTGAAATTAATTAAAGATCTTGTTCATTAATATAATGACTGACGAAATGGATGATTTAGACGATTTGTTAGATAATTTATCTGAAGATGAAGAGGAGAATACAAAGAATAAATCGTTTGAAGATAAGGTATTAATTATAGGGGATCCTCATTTTAAACATAATAAAATTTTACAAGGAAAAGAGTTTGCAGAGTGCTGTATATCCTATGAAAATGATCTTAAAAAAGATCTAGATTTTACAGTATTATTAGGAGATATTTTAGATACTCATGAAATAGTGAGAACTCAGCCATTTAATTTAGCCTGTGAATTTATAAAGAAATTAGCTAAAATAAAACCTATCTTTGTTTTAATAGGAAATCATGATTATATAAATAATTCACAATTTTTAACAGATAAACATCCATTCAACACTTTGAAGGCTTATAAAAATGTATATATAGTGGATAAACCTCTACTATATACCAGTGAAAATGGTAATAAATATTTGTTCTGTCCTTATACGCCAAATGGTAGATTATTGGAAGCATTAGAAACTGTAGGATTTTCTAGAATAAAAAATAAACTAACTTGTTGCTTTGGACATCAAGAGATTAAAGGATGTAAAATGGGAGCCTGTATAAGTGATACTGGAGATGTATGGGATCCTAAGAATCCAATATTAATTAGTGGACATATACACGATCAACAAAGATTGGCTCATAATATGTGGTATCCAGGTGTACCTATACAGCACTCTTTTTCAGATTCTTCAGATAAAGGAGTTTGGTTGGTAGAGTTTAATCATAGAGTACTTGTTAAAGAAACTCAAACTAATTTAGGTATCAAAAATAAGAAGATAATCTATCTAAGTATAAAGAATATAGACGATTTTGATTCTTCTATTTTACAAGACTTTACTGTAAAATTAAATCTGAAGGGAACTACAGAAGAGATTGAAGTTTTTAAAAAGAATAAACAATTTACCAAACTTAAACAGATGGGATTATTGTTTTCTTATACTCCTACAAATATGGTGAAATATAAAGATCTTGATTCTGCCGAAGAAATAGAGAATAGAACATACAATCAAGTTTTTAAGGAATTAATAGACGAATCAAATGATTCTATTAAAAGCGTTTATGATGATATTTTTAACGCTTCTGAAGTTTACGAGTTAGTTTTTAAGAAATAAATTGATATTTACTTTATAATATTATAAAGTATTAATAAATGTGTATAATTTGTACTGGAGAAATTAATGATAAAAATCTTAATACTTTATCAAAGTTAAACGTTTCATTTTGTTCAAACTTAACTTCAGAGAAGTTACAAGAGATTTTAATTCAATGTAAAAACTTAGAAATATTATGGTGTCATTCTTGTATATCTTTGACTAGTCTGGATTTACGAAATAACTCCGAAGGAGTCACATCCAAAGGATGTATAAACTTAGTAACATTATGGTGTTCTAATTGTACATCTTTAACTAGTATAGATTTACGGAGTAGATCTGAAGGAGTCACATCCAAAGGATGTATAAACTTAAAAGAATTATTTTGTTATAATTGTCCATTTTTAACTAGTCTAGATTTACGAAATAATATAAATTTAAAAATATTATGGTGTTTTAATTGTATATCTTTAACTAGTTTAGATTTACCAAAAGGATTCTACGATTATATAGATCATTCTGATTGTCCTTGGATTACTCAAAATGAAGATTTCTCTATAAATTTACAGAGATTAATTAAGCTACAAAAATGGTATAGACGTTTACTAATAATTAAATATATGAAATCTCAAGAGTTTATAGAGTGGATATACTCTCCAGATAATGTAGGAGGACGTTTATACAAGAAATGGTTACTTAAAAATTTAAAGTAATAAAATTGAAATATTATCTCATAAATTTATGAGATAATAATTATTTATACAACATGTGTATAATTTGTACTAGAGAAATTTATAAACAAAATTTAAATACTTTAGCAAAGTTAAATGTTTCATGTTGTTCAAACTTAACTTCAGAGAAATTACAAGAGATTTTAATTCAATGTAAAAACTTAGAAACATTATGGTGTTTTAATTGTCCATCTTTAACTAGTCTAAATTTACAAGATAATACAAATTTAACAATATTAAATTGTTCTTCTTGTACATCTTTAACTAGTCTAGATTTATGGAGTAATACAAAATTAAAAGAATTATGGTGTTATTCTTGTACATCTTTAACTAGTCTAGATTTACGAAATAATATAAACTTGACAACATTAGGGTGTTCTAATTGTACATCTTTAACTAGTCTAAATTTACAAAGTAGCTCCGAAGGAGTCACATCCAAAGGATGTATAAATTTAAAAAAATTATATTGTTCTTCCTGTACATCTTTAACTAGTCTAGATTTACGAAGTAATATAAACTTAAAAACATTATGGTGTGATAATTGTACATTTTTAACTAGCCTAGATTTACGAAGTAATATAAACTTAGAAGAATTACGGTGTCATTCTACATATTTAACTAGTTTAGATTTACGAAGTAATATAAACCTAACAATGTTAATGTGTTACTATTGTAAATCTTTAACTAGTCTAGATTTACCAAAGGAATATGATGGATATATAGGTTGTTCTAAATGTCCTTGGATTACTCAAAATGAAGATTTTATTAATAATTTGCAGAGATTAATTAAAATACAAAAATGGTATAGAAAGTTACTAATAATTAAATATATGAAATCTCAAGAGTTTATAGAGTGGTTTTATAATCCTAGTAATATTGGGGGTAAATATCATAAACTTAAATTATTAAAAGAATTTATAATAAATTGAAATCATATAAGTAGAGAAAATATATAAATTAATATGAATCGTAGACTTGGTTTCGTTGTTAACGAAATGAATAATAGAATCAAATTGATAGTGGGAGACTTAGCAGGAAGTTTCGTAGATAGTTCTTGTAGAGGACCGTTAGAACCTTTACGATTGGCATTTAGACAATGTAATTTAGTTGTAAATTATAGAGACATTAGATTAGGAGGAATGGGTAGAGCAAAAATAGACAATATTAAAGGAGTTCTATTATTACCTCATATAAGATTACAATTAACTGACAAATATAAAGTAGATAGCGACTGTAATAATTTTGATGGAATTGGAATGATTAATGATATATACAGTGAATATAAGAAACTCCAGAATAATTATTTAATTAGTACTCCTGTAGATAATGCTATAAGTATAATAGAACAATTAAAGTCAAAGTTTATTACTGTAACTGCGGATACAGGTTATAATAGAGAAACTGTAAATTTATTAGAGAAAGATATGAAGAGACAAGGGTTAGTTTTAGATAATATTGTTGCTTCAGATGACTCTGGAATTAAAGGTAGACCAGATCCTAGTGGAATTCTCAAGAATATGAGTATATCTGGTATCGAAGATCCAAATGTGGTGTTAAAATTCGGAGATACTTTGGATGATATTAATAGTGGAAGAAAAGCTAACGTTTGGACTGTTGCAGTTTTAAGAACTTGTTCAAATATAGAACTTACAGAGTACGAGATCGATAGAAATTATTGCGATCACGAGAAGGAGTTAATTTACGATAGATGTCTTAAACTAATAATACCTTCAAATCCTCACTATATTATTCAAGATATTACAAGTTTACCTTTTGTAGTACAATCTATAGATAAGAGATTAAAAGGCAACGTTCGTCCCTATAATACTCACAATATTGTGTATATAAATAAAACTGGAGAATTTCATTGTATGTATTAAATAAAATTTACTTTATAGAAATATAAAGTAAAAATTGAAAATAATCTTAATCTTGTCATCTTTTGATTAACCAAAGATGTGTATAATTTGTAAAGGAAGTATTTATATAATAAATATATACGAAATAAGGATATTAAATGTTTCAGGCTGTAAAGTACTAACTTCAGAGAAATTACAAGAGATTTTAACACAATGTAAATCTCTTAAAGATTTATACTGTAATTGTTGTAATATAACTAGTCTAAATTTACGAGAAAATAAATATATTGAACATATATCATGTATTGAATGTCAATATTTATCTAGTATAAATTTACGAAGTAATATAAATTTAACAACGTTATGGTGTAATGATTGTACATCTTTAACTAGTCTAGATTTACAGGAATGTATAAACTTAACAACATTACGGTGTTATAATTGTATATCTTTAACTAGTCTAGATTTGCTAAGTAACTCCGAAGGAGTCACATCCCTTGGATGTATAAACTTGGTAACATTATGGTGTTATAATTGTACATCTTTAACTAGTTTAAAGTTTTGTAAAAAATTAAAATCTTTATGTCTTCGTAATTGTAGATGGATTTCTCAGAATGACGATTTCTCTAGTAATTTACAGAGATTAACTAAGATACAAAGATGGTACAGAAGACTAGTATTAATTAAATATATAAAAAGTCGAGAATTTGTAGAATGGATATATAATCCAAATAATATAGGCGGTAAATTTTGTAAGAAAAATTTACTTAGAGAAATTTCAGAGATGAAATAAAATTAATAAAATCATAGAGAAAAATAAAAAATTGAAATTTTATTTTATCTATTTTAGATTAAAGTATCTTATATTTACTCAAGTATTTAACTCTTATTAACTCTTAATCTCTCAATTTAATCAACCTTCGATATGTCTCTCAATTTTGAACAAGCTAAATTCTTATTAGAAAAATCCATCGCAATTATTATTCCAGCAGATTGCGAAGCCAAGGAACAGATAATGAAAAATCTTAAAAAATTTTGTACAAAGAAATCCTTAGAAAAAGTATTGAAGGACTTAGTCGCCTCTAATGATTCTGATGAAAACACAGAAAAGAAAACAAATAAAAAGAAGGAAGAAAGCTCTAGTGAATCTGAAGATGAAAAGCCTGCAAAGGGTAAGAAATTAGCAAAAAATACTAGCGAATTAGAAGTAGAGGAAAATCCAAAGCTTTTAATTGCTAAAATTAAATCAGCTATCAAGGGCAGTAAAATAAAGGGGCAAGCCTATTATAATGTATCTACTGGTAAAACTCATGGCGACAGTTCCGCTATGATGAAAAAATTCGAATTTGCTCATGTTGGTAAAGGCTTATTTATTGCTGGTATCAAAGACTCTGATTCCTTGTTGGGTTCATTTAGAGTACTAGAGTTTGATCCTGTAAAAGACGAGGGAAAAACTATAAAAGCTAAAGAGAAGGAAAAGGCTAAGAAAAGCGGTAAATCTAAAAAGAGTAGTGAAAGTGAGTCTGAAAATGAAAAAGAAGAGAAGCCAAAGAAAAGCGGTAAAAAAGCCGAAGTAAAGAGTAGTGAAAGCGAGTCTGAAAATGAAGAGAAATCTGAACCAAAAAAGGCTAAGAAATCTGGTAAAAAAGCTGAATCAAAGAGCGAATCTGAGGAAGAGGTTACTATAGAGTTGGATGAACATGGTCATCATATAGACTCTAATAAATTTGTCTTCAACCCAAACACTAGAGAAGTAATTGGTAAAATAAATCCCAAGGATGACACAGAGTGTATAGAACTTAATAAAACTGATAAAAAGAAGGCTGAAAAATTAAAATATAAAGTTGGTGAATTTGTAAAGGACGTTAAACAAGACCCTGAAGAGGATGATACAGAGGCTAAAGGTGAAGTATCTAATGATCTTTATGAAACTATAACAGAGAAAGTCTTTGAGAAATACATGAAGGCTAAAATGAAGGATGGAGATTTAGAGAAACTAGCAGGAACATTTGGCCAAGATGTTACCATTTGTATTGAACAAGAATATGAAAGATTTGCAGAGAAGTATCCAAATGTAGTGTCAAAAATTAACGCCGCTTCTCCCTCAAAGAAAACTAAATCAAAAAAGAAATAAATCCCATCTATTACAACTAGTTCCTCGTCCCATACTCACATCACCATCACGGTGATGCGATTTAAATTATTAATTTAATTATATAAAGTTATTATAACCATGACCTCTGTAAATCCATCTTCATCTGATGCCATCAAGGCTATATGTTTTCCTGCTATATTGTTGGACGAAAAAGTTAATAAAACTGAAGGTTTTTCTGCTTGTAGTAAAAAGAGAATTGTAGGTTGGGTTCTTACTCTCACTCTTGTAGCATGGGCGGTATATCTTTCATGGAATTGTAACAAATTTACTGACAAATTTGAGAGAATAATTTATGCTATATTAGCTGGTATCTTTCACCTTATATATCTTGTTTATTATTTTGTCTATTATTATTTAGGTAGACGCTCATGTTATTGATAAAATTGAAATAATCCTAGAGAGAAGGCATTTATTTAAAATGTGTATAATTTGCACTAGAGAAATTGAAGATGAAAATCTCTATACTTTGACAGATTTAAATGTTGCAAACTGTCTAAACTTAACTTCAGAGAAATTACAAGAGATTTTAAGTCAATGTAAAAACTTAAAGGAATTAAAGTGTTCAAATTGTAGATATTTAACTAGTCTAGATTTACGGAAAAATATAAACTTAGAAAATTTACATTGCTATTGCTGTAAGTCTTTAGTCAGTATCAAAATACCTACAAGTTTAAGATTTATTTTATTTTTTAATACATTGGTTGAGAATGTGAATTTTTCTAAGTGTATATATTTAGAATCATTTGTATCAAACGAATTGATGAAATCTATAGATTTGTCTTCCTGTGTAAACTTGGAACTTATTAATACAATCGGATGTAGGATGTTAACCAATATTTCTTTATATAAAACTCCAAGCATATTTTTATCAGGCGATTGTCCTTGGATTACTCAAAATAAAAATTTTACTTATAATTTACGAAATTTAATTATAATACAAAGATGGTACAGAAGACTAGTATTAATTAAATACATGAAAAGTCAAGAGTTTATAGAGTGGATTTATAACCCTAGTAATATCGGAGGATTGTCTTATAAAAAGAAACTATTGAAAGACTTTAATTTATAAATATTTATTACTTCATTAATTAATGAAGTAAATTAAAAACATTTGTTTGATAGAGTATTTACTTGAAAGTAATGTATAAAATATCAATTAAAAATTGAAATTAGATTTCTTTGTAAATTTATACTATTATAATTTATAATAAAACTTACTATTCTTATCTTCGATATGTCAATTAATTTAGCTCGAGCTACAAATGCTATACTATTCTTCTTTAAAAATAATCCAGGAACATTGAATAAAAGCGCAGATGTTATACAAGATATGAATGGTATGTATTACAGAAAGAGCGTAATTAGATATGCCCAAACTTGCAACCAAGTATACAGTGAAGATATTCCAATTCCTACTATAGAAGAAATTACACAAGATATTTTAACTAAAATAAAAGGCGCTCATCTTACAACATACACTGCAAATTCTGTTCAAGATTTAGATGATATATGGTATCGTAAACAAATCATTAGAGCAGCTTTAACCAATAAAGTTTAGAATACTACAAAGATACATTACTATCAAGTAATGTATAAAATTGAAAATTACTTATATCACAAACTTGTACAATAAATTAGAAATACCTTTCTAAATATAAGATGGGTAATAAAGTTTCATTTGTTGTGAAAGAATATACCTATGGTAGATACGAAGGAGATTTTAGTGAATATCATTATGAACGTCGAGGAATAGGAACTATGTATTACAAAGATGGGTCAATATACGAAGGAGAATGGAATAACGACGTTCGTCATGGAAAAGGAGTATTGACAAATAAAGATAGATATAAATTATTTGAAGGAAAATGGTGCAATGGACATATTATTGAAGGTGTTTATTACTATATAAATGGTGATAGATATGAAGGAACTTATTACGGAGGCAATCTTGTAAATGGAATTTTGTACAAAAGTAATGGTGATAAATATGAAGGAATTTTTAATACTGGAAAATTTAGTCATGGAATTGCTACTAGAATAAACGGAGAAAAAGAATGGTGGGAAGATGGTGTCAAAGTTATATAATGAATTTCAATTAGATACATTACTATCAAGTAATGTATATTCTCCTGGGTTTATTTAGCTATAGAGCAAGATCCACCATCGCAAAATTTCTCAGTAATCATTTCATCCTCTTGTAAAACTATTGAACTTAATACATTTTTAGTATTAATCTTTGACATCATTTCATTATATTTTTCTTCTGTAATTTCCTCATATGGAGTTTGTTGATATGCTCCCTCTTCCAACAAAGGAAGAAAACTAATACCCTTCAATTTATATTGAAAATAGTCAAGTGCGTTTGCTATATCTTTTCCCTCAGTAACTGGATTAAATGTTATAGTGGCAGATACTTGATTATCGCTCCAGACTTCTTGAAGCATTGAAGTTATCAACAATTGTTCCCACATACTAACGTCTTTTTTACATCTAATTCCTGCTCCTTCATCTATAGGGAAAGATATAATTTTTGTCACACTTGGATTAAATACATCATCTTCTACATAATAACCAGCTGCAATATATATTGGTAATAATGTAGAGTTAAATGCGAAACGAACTCTTCTGATATAAAATCTAGATTCAGGGAAATGTAAACCAGGCGTTGCACCAGCTAATAAAGATACGGTTCCAGAGGGTTTTATTGAAGTAGTTTTAATACTTCTAGGAATACATAACCAGTCAGAGTATATCTTATCGTACTTCTGTATTTGTTGATAACCTTCTAAAAACCATTGTCTAGTAACATGTACACCATGTTTTGCAATCATTTGTGATATTCCGCTAATACTACAGCCAATACGGCGATTTCTCATCAACACTCTATTTGTTTTTGGCCAATGTGTATTACAAAGAGTCACAGTTTTGGCATAAAGATAAGCAAATTTAAGAGTTCTAATATACTCTTCTTTTGTACTATGTCTAAACGGGAAACTTTCTACTAGACAGCATAGTTCAAAACTCTCCAAACTTTGTTCCAAACATGGATTTCCTCCTTTAACTTTATGATCCTTATTATCTATAGGATCAATCATCCGGCTATAAGATTGCATGTTTTCTAACCATGCTAATCCTGGTTCTCCATTGATAGCTATTCTCTTGACAACTTCGGTATAATCCATGCCTATATTTGCAAATATAGAATTGTTACTATTCCAACCAAAAGCTTGTCTCTCTGGATTCTTTTTGTAATCTTTCAAATCCATAAACTCTTTGCTAGTTGGATCTCCAAAGCTTATTTCGCTCGAATTGTGTGTCAAATAACCATTACAGAAAAACTCGTGACTATCTTCCACCTCTATATCGTAAGTATCTAATTTTTTACCCTCTTTTATACTAATAACTTCCACAGGACATAAATCACAGTCGTCGTCAATTTCCTTATCTCCAATACATAAAGTTTTCAATAATTCTGGAAATTCGTTAAATAATTTAACTGTTCTCATTGTTATAAGATTTACCTTGGAAGTAAGCTCCTGATTTTCTCTATCTAATCTACTCTCGATGCCTACAGAGTATAATAAACATTGTATTTGTTCTGCAAATTTAGGATATACAGTTGATACTACTTGTACTGGACTGTGTCCTGGACATCTATCGGAATCTAAAACTCCTGCTAAATAAGCCTTTCTATTATTTATAGTTGATTGTAAAATAAAGTCTGGAATAATCGACTGTTTTATAATCTCATACATATACGAGGCTAATTGTTTCGATTGGCAATGTACAATATAACAATTTTCATCATTTGTTATTCTAAGAATAATATGTAAATTTTCTCCAAATCTTTGTAGCTGAGCTTTTGCTTTTTCAGCTACATGTAATTGTATACTAGCATTAAATTCATTTTGTTGATAATTATTATAAGTGTAATCATTTCCATGAAATAATCCAATTAACCAACACATTCCAGTATCTAATTCAGGAATTGTAATATCCTTGCAAGATGGTAATACAGTATTACTACCTGGAATAGCTTTTCTACAACTAATTAATCTATCTCCTTGTTTTAATTTAGAAGCTTCTTTCCATTCATAATGAGGACATGTAGTTTCTTCGTTTTCTACAGAATCAAAAACAGCCATTCTATGATTTGCAGTACATTTAAAATGTCCATCTTGAGTTTTAATTACTATAGTTTCTTGCTTTCCCTGATGAAAATTATTTACTACCTTCTTGTATCCTTTTGAAGTTAATACACTCTGTCCGATCTCGACGTCTTGTATACGAATCAATCCTCTTCTAGTATGAACAAAAGAATTTTTGGGTATACATCTTCTAACATTACCTGAAACAACACATTTACCAATTAAATTCATTATATCTACAATGTTTCTTATAGTAATTGTTAATCCTCTGCTTTTAGTTAGAATTTCATCGATAACTTCCAACATCTCTTTTAATGGAACGGGTCCTGATGCAACTCCTCCAAATCCTTTGATAGCAGCACCCGCAGGTCTTATTAGAGAATAATCGAAATTAATTTGATCTGTACCATCAAAGTGAGAAAGTAACAATAAACGAAGGGAGTCTACCCATCCTTCTCTAGTATCTGGAATCTCAAAAATAGAAACATCTGAAATATTTGGTCCCTTTATTACTAATCTACCTGCACCTTTAGTATCAAAACCTACACCCACGCCCAACATAGAGGCATCCATGAGAAATGTGAATGGTTCAATAGGTTCATTTTCGATATTTTCTGTACTGACAAATGCACAGTTAGAAAGAGCAGCGTATAAATTTCTTTTTTCAGTTAATTCAGAACCCATTGCCCATAGACCTCTACCTGGCGGTAAAAATTTCATTTCAAATATTAAACGATACATCTCTTCTGCACTTTCTTGAGCTTGAGAGTTATTCCATCCTAGATTATTTAACTCTATATGTTTCTTCATAATATTATAAGTACCATTCACTACACGTTCTACTGTCTCAAACCACTGTTCGTTTTTAGTATTATCCTTCAAACGACTATATGTTCTACGGTATGTAAATTCTCCCAATCCATTATATCCAAAATCTGGCTTAATTGTACTAAATTTATTAATATAACCACTGTCTAGTTTAAACGGAGGAGTTGACGATGTTTTAAAGAGAGTTGACATCGCGTAGTAAAATTATAGAAGCAATTAATAAAGAATATTTATATGATTATAAGTAAAGTATAACTATTTTTATAGTCAAATTTTAATAATCAATTTTTTTAGTATTTTAAAAGAGTAAAAACTATTTATTAATGACAGCTTTTATGCACATTTCAGGTTACTCTGGTTCTGGTACAACTATTCTAGGTAAAAAGATACAAGAACAATTTAGTAATTATCTAGTGGTAAAAGATATAGACGAATGGTTTTTTGAATTAGATAACTACGATGATATAGATAACTACGATGATATAAAAATTGGCTGTAATAGTATTAGAGAAAAGATGAATAACTTTGTTATTGAGAATAGTACTAAGAAAGTAGTATTTGTAGGTTTTGGTGGGCTCAGCCCATACGAAATTGAAACAACTTCGTGGAAAAATATATATCCTATGATCGACACAGAACATAAAATATGGTTGGATGTAAGTATAGAACAATCTTCAGGACAAGGAGTATATAGACAAATCAAGCATATCTATGAAAACGTACAAGATATTTTAGAAACACATAGAGATTTATCTGAGGAAGATATCAGCATTTACTTTGACAGTTGTAACTATAAAGCTAGACTAAAAGAATGGGCTCCATTAAAAGATATATTTGCAAAAGAAGGATACGTACCTATGTCTGAAGAAGATATTTTAAATTTAATAAGAATAGAGTAAATCTCATTACTTTAAAAGTAATGAAAATAGTTAATTATATATAAGAAAATTTTGATCTACATGGTTGATATTTGTTACTAATTGTCCCCTTGGAACAGTTATATTTGGATTAGTTATATTTTTACCTGTCAAAACTTGACCATTTGGTAAAACTTGTGCTACTAAGGATTTTCTACTAGAATTAAAATGATTTTGAAAACTGTTACAAACTGGCTGAGATGTATCATATAAACCGTAGTGAAAAGGTGCAGTAGGATCGTACAGAGTAGTGGATTTGATAGTTTCTTCTTGATCTATATAGGGTCTATAAGATCTATCTCTAGTACCATCTGGATTTACTAGAACTTGCATATTAATATATACAAAAATATAATATTTACTTATAAGTAATGTAAAATAATTATTTTATTTAATTTAAAGTATTGTATTATTTTAACTAAGATGAATTTGTCTAAAAATACAATGATTTTGATAGGTGCAGCAACTATAATATTAGTTGCTGGAGTTATATACTATAAATTTTATAAAAAAGAAACTATGGAAATTACCTCCACATCAAAACCTTCCGAAACTGATTCAGGAAACGATATAGAAAGATTAGCAAAAGTATTGTCATCTCACGGATGGGTAATGTATGGGAATGAAAACTGTGGATGGTGTAAAAGACAGAAGGAAGAATTTGGAGAAGCTTTCAAGTATATAAATTATATAGATTGTAATTCTAATCCTGCCCTCTGTAAATCCGAAGGAGCTACAGCTGCTCCATTTTGGAAAAATTCAAATACGGAAGAAACCCAGCCAGGATATTATTCTCTCGAAGATATAGTGAAAAATTTCACACTAGGCGAACCTACTTCTACAGCTGTATAAGTGTTAAAAATTCTTGATAATATTATCAAGAATAAATATTTATATACAAAATTCTTTTAATAATTTTACTTTGTATAAACGTCCGCCAATATTACTAGGATTATAAATCCATTCTACAAATTCTTGACTTTTCATATATTTAATTAATAGTATACGTCTATACCATCTTTGTAGTTTAATTAATTTCTGTAAATTATTAGGAAATTTTGTATATTGAGGAATCCAACAAGAATTAGAATGATTTATACAGCCTTTGTATTTTTTTGGTAAATTTAGATTAATTAAAAATGTACAATTAGAACACCATAATATTTTCAAGTTTATATTACTTTGTAAATCTAGACTAGTTAAAGATTTACAGTCGTAACACCATAATTTTTTTAAGTTTTTACATTGATATAAAATCTCTTGTAATTTCTCTGAAGTTAAGTTTGAACAGTTTACAACATTTAACTCTGTCAAAGTATTGAGATCTTCTTTGTAAATTTCTTCAGTACAAATTATACACATTTTAAAGATTTAGTCATTTATTAATATTATTTTTTCAATTTATTTATATTTAAACATCATTTATTTTATATATAATTATGTCCAAAAAAGCTACAGCTAAATCTAGAATGTCAGAGTCTATAGAAGAACCTCCTAGGAAAATCTCTATAAATTGGAAAGAATATATTTCTGCGTCAGAAACCAGAAACTATTTACTTAAAAATTCTCTTGTAGATTTCATTAAATATCATCCTAATAAATTTTACGAAAATGAAACAGATGAAAAGGGAGAACCTACTAGAGAATATGTTGGAAATAAACCTTTTTCAATAGCTTTAACTTCTTGTAATAAAGAAGACGATTTCGTATCTTTTATTAAGGCTCAAGGTACTAAATTTGAACATCATTTAATGACTTATCTCTATTCTATACATAATACTAAAGAAGTTACAAATATTTTGGATATAGGAGGGAATGGTGCAAATGCTAAAGATCCTAAAAAAGCTGAAGAAACTATAGAAGCTATGAAACAAGGAATTCCTATTATTTATCAGGGAGTACTACATGACCATAGTAGGAAAACATTTGGTATTCCTGATATAATTATTAGATCAGATTGGATAAATAAACTAGTAAAAAATGCTTCAATTTCTAAAGAAGATTCAATAAGAATAGCTTATATAGGAGATAAACAAACTCCGTATCATTACAGAATACTAGATTTTAAATTTACAACTCTTCATCTTAGAGCAGATGGAATTCATTTATTAAAATCTGGTAGTATTCCAGCATACAAAGGACAATTATTAATCTATAATCAGGCACTAGGAGATATTCAATCTTATACTCCTCCAGAAGCGTATATTTTAGGGAGAAAATGGACATATACAAAACGAGGTGTAATCTACAAAGGACACAATGCTTTAGAGAGATTAGGAATTATTAATTATACTACTGTAGATAAAGAGTATATAGAATTGGTTCCAAAAGCTAGAGAATGGTTACTAGATGTTAAAACAAATGGTCACACTTGGAGTATACATACTTCTCCTATGAAAGCAGAGCTTTATCCTAATATGTGTTGTTATGAGGATTATATGGGAGTAAAAGAAATATTTTCTAAGGATATTAAAGAGTTGACATCTCTGTATAGAGTCAGTATAACAAATAGAGAACATGCTCATAATTTAGGAATTTATAATTGGGAAGATCCTAGGTGTAATATAGATACATTAAAAATCACTGGAGAAAAGACTAGAATATTAGTGAAAAAGATTTTAGATATAAACAGAGGAGAGCATTTAATATTACCAAATTTAATTTGTAATTTTCAAGAGATCGGTGAAACAGTAGTTAATAATATAGATTTTATAAAGAAAAAACCAGGATATGAATTCTTTGTAGATTTTGAGACAATTAATGACGTAATTACAGATTTTTCTAAACTACCATTTATAGAATGTAAATCATTGATATTTATGATTGGTGTAGGTTATATAGAAAATAATAAATGGAAATTTGAATGTTTTATACTAAATGAATTAACTATAAAAGAAGAGAAAAGAATATGCGAACAATTCTATAATTTTATAGTTAATAAATCTCCAAACGCCTCTCTTTATCACTGGTCTCACGCAGAAGAGACTCAATGGAATAAAGCGTTAAATAGACATATAAATTGTGACAGATTAAATTGGGTAGATTTACTTCGAGTTTTTATCTCGGAACCCATAACTATAAAAGGTTGTTTTTCTTTCGGATTAAAAGACATTGCAAAAGCTATGTTTAATCATAAAATGATAGAGACAACTTGGAATGAATCTAATTGTTCTAATGGACTCAGTGCGATGCTTATAGCTTTTAAAACTTACAATGAAACTAAGGAGAGAAATTTAATAGCCTCAGAAACTCCTCAATTAAAAGAGATTAGACAATACAATGAAATAGATTGTAAAGTATTATGGGATATCATACAATATTTAAGAGAAAATCTTATTACTGAAGATGAAGAAAATCCTATGGAAGAAGATCCGATTGAAGAGTTTGATGAAATTATAGAAGATAAAAAGATTATTAAAAATAAACTTTTAGAACTTTTATCTTGCAAATCTATCAGTATAGAATTATCTTCAAAGATAGAAGAATTTATAAAAGAAAATAAATATTAACATTACTTTACTAATAGTAAGGTAATTTATGTAGACTCGAAAGGGATTTCTATATCATCTTTTTTCAAAGATTTTATTAGAGACTTTATTCTTAGGTCTTTTAGTTTTTCGTCACTGGATGCTGTCAAGTGAAAAGGTATTTCGTAGTGTTTGGCTATAAACCTGTCTATATTACTATCTTTTTCAGGCGTTTTCCATTTAAAATTTTTAAAGTCTGAAATCAAAGTTTCTGTCAATCTATCTACAGAATCGTTTTTATAATCTATACCTTTTTTTGGTAGTAAAAAAGATCTAACAAATTTCTCTGTATTTGAGTATTTTTTATTGTTGATCATATCGAGAATTTCAGATTCTATATATCTTCTATGACCTCCTATTGTTTTTATACATGAAAGTTGGTTATTATCTGTCCAGTTTGCCAACGTGCGATCTGTGACATTTAGAATAGAGCATGCTTTCTTTGGTGTAATATAAGAAAGAGTTATTACGTTAGAATTATGTACAGTGCTAGCACGATTGTTATTTGTACTAGATTCCATTATACAAAGATAAATTATTATTTAAATGACAAATTAATATTTTCTTTCTATACATATATAACTCTTTGTAAAATTTAAGTTTATAGTTGAATCATTCAATAATCTTAAATGTGTATTATTTTCTGTAATTACAATAGGTATTCTATAATTCACTTTTCTAGTATTAAATGTGAAAGAATGTAATATTTCGTTATTTAGTAAGCAACTAAGAATCTTTAGAGTGTCAGATTCGATATCTTCAATCCATATTTCTACAATATAAAATCCTTCATTTAAAATTATAGAGTCTTTATCTAGTATAATATTTCCTTTATTAACAATCTGTGCAAATATAGCTGTAGTTTTTGAAATTATTTCAGATTTTATAGAACAATAGATAAGAGATCTACTTGATTCGCAAGAGCAAATATTTATACCGTTTTCTCCATCTTTACCCTTATCTCCTTTATCTCCGTCTTTACCGGTATCGCCTTTATCACCCTTTTCTCCATCTTTGCCAGTATCTCCCTTTTCACCCTTATCTCCTTTCTCACCTGGAGGAGAAATTTGAATACTATATATTCTACTATTCATTACTAATTAGTAATGAATATAATTTTACGATTTTTCGGAATTTAATATTCGCATTGTTCTTCGCATCTTGGGATTCTAATGTTATCAATAACAATTGGTATATAAACTGGTTCAATAATAATATCAGGTTTACACTTGGGAGAATTTATATGTTTAGGTGTAGAGTGTTTTGAAGAGTGAGGAGTACTGCACTTAGAGTGAGGACTAGAGTGTTTTGAAGAGTGAGGAGTACTAGGATCTTTAGGCTTACACTTAGGATCTGGAGTACAATGTTTTGAGTGAGGACTGGAGTGTTTTGAAGAATGAGGAGTACAATGTTTTGAAGAATGAGGACTAGAGTGTTTTGAAGAGTGAGGAGTACTAGGATCTTTAGGCTTACACTTAGGATCTGGAGTACAATGTTTTGAGTGAGGAGTACTGCACTTAGAGTGAGGATCTTCATGATTACCGCTTTCCATATTTGGATCTATCTTCAACTCTATACATTTAGAACAATCGTGTTGTTTGCATAAATTTAAATAAACTAATTTACATTTTTCATCATCGTTAAGATTATGATGTTTTTTACATACAAGTTCTTGAACATTTATATACAATAATTTAGCTTTTCTACCGCGTTCTATAAAGAGAGGAATCAACGTTTTATGATAACTATCGTCGAATTCTTTTACTTCGTCGTTACCTACAGAACTATATTTTGTAGACAGTCCAAATGTTTTTACAGTATTAATTATTAAAATAATATATGGGTCTATATTATATTTAGAATATTCGTCATCCAATGCGTGGTTAACTTCCTTGGTTGTATTAACTTCCCAAGGATGATACAGATGGAGAGCGTTATATGGAAAAGTATGTATCTTATCTAAGAATAAAAACATCTTAGCACTGAATGCATAATCTTCCCAACCTCTACCTCTAAATCTTTCATCCCATCCAGATAATAGATAAACAGATTGTCGTGACAATCCTACTATTCCTCCAGAGAAGCATGTATGTGATCTCTCGGACAGTATGAATTCTCTATTATTTGTATCAAAACTTCCTCTATAAAAAGATGATAAAAATGATTCAGTTTTACTACTATCATGAATGCACTGTAGAGAATCGAAAACGTGTTCGTAAGGGTCAACGGCTTCATATTTATAACAATTCATAAATACTTCATACATTTGCTCAATAGGTAACATTATATCGTTATCTGCAAAGAAAAAGTAGTCATAATTTGAAAATTGCCTAAATCCGACGTTAAATCCCCATCCTCTATTATAAAATCCTTGATTAAAAGCTTGAATATACACTATAGTTGGATCTAAAAGTTTATCTACTTTACAGAGTAATTCTTTACATTCTTCTGGATCATAAGATTGTTCTACTACAATTATTTCGAGATTTATACCTACTTTTCTTAGTAGATATTTTATCGACAATAACCATTGAGTCAAAATTAGTAGATTTTTCAATCTATACTCATCTCCAGTTCTATGGCCTACTATATAGGCTATATTATATATTATTACCGGCAACTTGGACTTGATTAGTTTCCCCCCACTCCCACTCCCACACCCAATCCCACTCCCAAGTTGCCTCTGAATTTCCCCAAAACACCTACTATGAGGTTTTCAGTTCTTGAAGTCTGTAAATCATCACGTAATCTATCTTGTTCGACACGATTGATTAAGCGATCGGTGACATCAGCTCTAATTAAGATCTTCTCCTTAACTTCGCAGCAACATTTATCCATTTCTCGAGATAAACGCTCCATGTTTTTATGGGCATCTAATTCGATACAGGCTTTATTTTCAGCAGCTTGTAATCGTACATTAGCATAGTGACCATCAGCTTGACGAGCTAAATTTGCTTCACTTCTGGATATATCCAAAGCAAGAGCAGCTTTATTTTCTGCAGCTTGTCTCTCTACAGAACTTTGAACTCTACATATTTCAAAGGCAAGAGCAGCTTTATTTTCTGCAGCTTGTTGAGATAAATGAGCGGCTTTATTTGCCATTTCTAGAGCTACAAAAGATTTAGTATCAGCAATCTGTTGAGACAAATTACCAGTCTTACTGCACATTTCTAAACTAAGACCTGCTTTGTTATCAGCAGCTTGGCGAGATAAACTGGCTTCAGTTCTAACAGTCTCCAAAGTATTAGCTGCTCTAGAATCGGCAATTTGTTGAGATAAATGACCTCTAGCTTTTGCAGTCTCTAAAGTACTGCCAGCTCTAGTATCGCAAATTTGTTGAGATAATTGAGCAGATTTATTGGACAACTCTAAAGCTACAAAAGATTTAGAATTTGCTATTTCTTGAGCTAAATTACCTCCAGTTTTACAAATTTCAAGTGCTACTCTATCTGTATTTTTATCAGAAGCTCCTCTAGAATCGGCGATTTGTTGGGATAAATGACCTGATTTATTAGACAACTCTAAAGCTACAAAAGATTTAGAATTCGCTATTTCTTGAGCTAAATTACCTCCAGTTTTATTTACTTCAAGTGCTACTCTATCTATATTGTTATTAGAAGATGCTCTTGAATCTGCAATTTGTTGAGATAAACTGCCTGTAGTTCTACAAACTTCAAGAGCAACTTTACCTACATCTTTATTGACATCGTTGATACCATCGGCAGTTTGTTTAATAATATCGCTTTTTGAGGTAGCAATCTCTTTGTTAATATCGTTTACATGGACTCCAGTATGTTGAATAATATCTGATTTAGAATTGGCTACATCTACTTCGATATCTTTTTGTGCTAATAAAACACGACTAATTGTATCACCTAATAATACTCTGGTTTCACCAGATGTACGTTCTATTGCTAAACCATTAGAAGAGCCATTACGTTCAATAGCTTCTCTATCTGCAGTACCATTGCGTTCTACAGAATCGCGAGTAGACATACCATTGCGTTCTACAGAATCACGAGTAGATATACCATTACGTTCTACAGAATCACGAGTAGATATACCATTGCGTTCTGTGGATTCACGACTAGATATACCACTATTATTTATAGCGTCTTTTACAGAAAGAGTTTGATTTAAACCATCTGTGGCTAATTGAGCTGTAGCGTCACAAACAGTTTTTGAAAGCTCATAGCGAATGTTACCTATACCATTTAAATCATCTTTAGAAGAATTATGGATAGCATTCAAAACATCTTGAGTAGCTTGACTTTGACGACCAGACATTTCAAAATGTTGTCCACTGAGAGCAGCGAAAGAATTATTATTACTTTTAGGAGAATTTACAGTTATACTGTAAGGTGGCATAGGAGTTACAGTACTCATGTTATTATCTAAAAATATAATAAATTTATAATTTATTTTTTTTCTGAATTTACCAATTTATATAATTTTGCCACATTCATACATCTGAACTACATGAAGTCAAATTAACTATATAAATTAAATCGGAAAAATTAGAAAATATGAAAATTATTATATTTAAAAGTAATAATGGTAAAATTAACATTTTATTCATCTATATCTTCCTGGCCTTATTATTATCCATACGATCCGTATTATTACCCTTATTATTTGTCTCAACAAAAATCAGTAAATAATACATCATCTGGTACTTCACCTAATCAAACTTGGCCATATTGGTGGTGTTCTCCAAAACAATCTATAGGTAATACAAATACTCAAGGTATTACACAATATTCTTCGATATATCCTTACTATCCTTATTATCCTTATTGGTACTGTGACAAACACAAACAATCTTCGAATGTAGAATCGTCTAAAAATCCAAATGAAACTTGCGGAAGACGTCATCGACATCCATATTGGTGTTGTGCTAAACAAGAATCTACAGAGAATAATTCTATCCAAGACTTTCTTTCTTTAAATACAGAAGAACAATACAAACATAAACATTCTTTTGTTTATAGTTCCTTCAATACTCCTATAGTGAATTCTCAGACAGTTGTATTTTCTAGCGCTACTGTACTTGGTACTAACATAATTATAAACGAAGATTCTATTATTTTACTATGTCCTGGTAATTACTTAATAACTTTTAATGTATCATCTTCTGCAACTTCTCTCAATTTTAATTATATTGTAGACACACAAACTCCAGTAGCATTTATGAGTAATAATGGAAATATAGAATATAGTTTTCTAGTACAATCTACAGTAAATAATTCTATTGTTAAAATTATGAATATGTCTGGATTTGATATAAATGTACAGGGAGGATTTTTAATTGTAGAACAAAAATAATTTCAATAAAACAATATTTTTGATGTATACCTATACATCAAAAATATTAATAGTTACATCACTTTTTAGTGATGTAGATTTATGTAAATTTAACAAGACATGTCACGATAAATATTGTTTAATTCTAGACTGATTTCATCTAGTAAACTCGTATTAAGTTTTATTATGTCACCTATACTGGTAGAAAATTGTAGAAAACTAGGCAGATTTTCTATAGTTAATTGCATGAGCAAGGTTTCTAAATGTTCATGTTCATCAACTTGATCTATACTATCTTGAACAAATTGAGCCACCCTAACATTTAAATCGTAGTCAGATATAGGATATGTTATTATATTTTCGTGTATAATATCTCTTAATTTACTGTATACTTTTATACTAGTATAATTATACATGTATATTGTGTCAAGACTATAGTCTTGAGTATTTTTAGCAATATTTTTTATCATAGTATTTAATACATCGACATTGTATACTCTATTATTTTCTTTAAAGACCCTTCTTAAAGTGTTATCCATAAAAACATAGAATCTAGGGTGCCATAATTTCAGTGTCTCATATTTTACAAACAAACCTCCGTTTCTACGAATATCTGTATTGTACCCTACACATTCACTAAAGTATTCATGAAAAGCATATTCTGAAGCTTTATGTAAATCATCGAAATTATTTTGTTCGTCATATGTGCGTTTCCCCATGTGAGATATTTGAAAATAATTGTTGTATTCTTCATCTATAATTCCCTCTAGTACTAATTCTAAATTTTCTCTACTAAAATTATACAATAAAGTTTTTTTATCATCTGAATAAACAAATGTTTTATCTTCTATTAATCTAGAGATTATAAACTCTCCAGCATTAAAAGGTTTTTCTTTAAAAAAGAATTGAGGATCAGATGTGATAAGATTTATCTTGACATTTACAAAAGAAATTATATTTTCTACACTTAAACCATTTACGGCAGTACAACCATTAGTTAAAATATTAGCAGACATTGAGAGATTTATAAGAGTTAATTAGTTTATTATATTTTATCATAAAAAGACAAAACAATATTTCAATTTTTTACATCACTTTATAGTGATGTAAAAATCTTGTATTAATCGTAATCAGTTGTAAATTTAGATATATAAACTTTCAAGTCTTTATGATTTTTTAATTGTACTTGATTTGTTGGAATTGAATTTTTTACCTCTTCTAATATTGATTTTTTATTCTGTTCATCTTCAGGAAATATATTATAATTTATTCCACGATTACTCAATAAATATTTGATTGATATATGTTTGGTACGGCTATTATCTATAAATCTATAGTATGTAACTAAATATCCCCAACTTGGCTTCACCTCCACTCTTAAATAATAAACATTTTGTTCTTTTAACTCTATAAATTCTCTTTTTAACTCTGTAAATTCTTTATGTAATTCTTCCAATTCTCTTTTTAAGTTTGATATTTCGATAATATATTCTGCAGACATTGTAAAAGATATTGAAAGTTGATTAGAGCGATTTATAAGAGTTAATTAGTTTATTAAATTAAAGTTTTATCTTTTTATGATAAAATTTCAATTTTTTATAGTATGATTTACATCACTCTCGAGAGTGATGTAATGTTTCGTCAAGTTCTCTAGTCTATCCATAATGAACTTCTTTCTAGTAATTTTTGAGATAAATTACTTGAATTTAACGCATTTTTTAGTTTATTTGCATTTACAATTACTCCGTTTTTATCAATAATATCTAATCCATGATTAAATTCTGATTGATTGATATTTGCTCGTGGTTTTTTACCATTTGTTGAGTAAATATTTCCATCTGTATCAACACGAGCCAATATTCTTATTCTACCATCCTCTTCATCAACCTGTATATATGTAAATTTTGCTTTCTGTACGACAATTACATTGGTAGAATTTCGTAAGGTATTGAATTTGTCAACTAACGCATTAATGTAATTACTCATATGAATATTGTAAAAGATATTGAAAGTTGATAGAGCGATTTATAAGAGTTATCTAGTTTATTAAATTAAAGTTATTTTATCATAAAAAGATAAAATAAAATTTCAATTTATTAAACTATATAATAAATTGAAATTAAATTATTATATACAACTAAACATTATAGATATTTACAATGGCAAAAACTTCAGTATTCTCTAAGGAAGAGATTTACGAATTTGACAAACAATTTGACTCTATAATTTGTGATATAAAAGGTGGTAATCATATTTTATTTTTGGGTCCCGGAGGATGCGGTAAGAGTTTTATGCTTAAAAAAGTAGCTTCGTATGTACAGAATGTAATGTGCGAAAATATAGCTATTGTAGCTCCCACAGGAATAGCAGCTGTAAATCTCAACGACTCTACTTGTAATATATACGCTTCAACTATACATAAATGGGCTGGCATAGGTTTAGGTAATGATAGCAAAGAAAAACTCGCAGGACATGTTAGATCGAATCCTGGTTCTAGGAAAAGATGGAGTGATATTAAAATTTTGTTTATAGATGAAATTAGTATGCTTGGATCTATACTATTTACTAAGTTAGAATACATAGCTAGATTTATAAGAAATAGCAGTATATTCTTTGGAGGAATTAAATTAATCACTTCAGGTGATTTTATGCAATTAAAGTGTGTCAAAGATGACTGGTTATGGACTTCAGAAATTTTTGATATAAAATCATTCTCTTGTTTTATATTTGAAACTCCATTCAGATATCCAGATTTAAAATATTTTGAATTACTTTTAAGGCTAAGAGTAGGTAAACATACAGAAGAAGATATTACTGTACTAGAATCCAGAGTAAAAGCGTATCACAAATTTATCAAGAAAAATAAGAATAAAAAAGATGTAATAAAACCTACAAAGATAGAATCATTGAAATCTAATGTAGATCACGAGAATGAACAAGAATTGAATATATTACCAGGCGAATTGATAGAGTTTGAAGCTATAGATTCTATTTCGTCTTTAAACGGTAAAAAATCAAATCTTTCTTTTTATGAGGCAGAACTAGAGTCGAGTATTCCTAAATACTTGTCTTTTAAAGTAGGAGCTCAAGTTATGTTGCGAAAAAATTTAGATGTAGAGAAAGGATTGTGTAATGGTTCTAGAGGAGTTGTTACAAGTATTTATAATTCAAATTTGACTCTACAAAAGGTAGTACCGCAAAAAGGTATTAAACCTCAAATCGATACTAAAGATTGCAGCGTAGATGTCAAATTTAAAAATACAAATATAGTCCATGTTGTTAGAGAACTTTGGGAGATCGAAGATAAATACTGTAAAGTTGTGAGAGAACAAATTCCATTGATATTAGCCTGGTCTATTACTATACATAAATCTCAAGGAATGAGTATAGATTGCGCTATTATAAATGCCGGTTCTAGTATATTTACAGATGGACAATTATATGTGGCTCTTAGTAGAATTAGGGAAATATCTGGTTTATATTTATCTGATTTTTACAGTGGATCTATCATGACTAGCATAGAAGCACTTGATTTTATAAATGATTTATCTATTACTAATATTACAGAATATATATTGATTGTTGAATGTATAGGGAATTTATATATAGTAAATATATCGGAAAGATTGACTAGAAATAATAATATTTATATAGTACAATTCAAAGAGTTACATAAACAAGTTTCTTCTCTAATAGAGGACTGTATAAATTTTCATTTTAAATCTAATAAAACTAGGCTAATTATATATACAAATTATAAAAGAATACTTGATACAAATTATGGAGTAAATATCGATATAAAATATGTCAATAAATGTATAAAGGAAGAATCTTCAATATTAAAAAAGTTTTTAGTAAAAGAATTGAGCAAATTTATACAACAAATTCCTATAGGAATTGTAGATAAAAAAGATAAGAATACATTGTATGTGTTTAAGTTTTAATTTCATCAATAATTATTGATGAAATAAATTACTAGTCTTTAACAATCTTTCAGTAACATCTCGTCGATTTCATCGTTTCTTTTTTGAGAAGAATCGTTGTTAAAAACAAGGATGTTGTTTATACAATTATATAGTAGAAATTGTTGATAAGAAGATGACAAATATTCTATCAATGATTCTATAGTGATTATTAAATATGGAGAATAATTAAAATCAACTACTTTAATTATATAATTCATATATAAATCTTCGGGAATATTTTCAGTGGCTTTCTTTGTAGAATTTAGATCTACAGTTACAACATATTTTTTATAAAGTCCCTTCTGTAATTTTCAGTCCCATTATACAATTAGTTTTATTATTATTATTTTTAATTATAATGGGACAATTACAATCTCAATCTACAACTCAAAATACTATTAGAGATCTTGTTTCTAATGATACAAGATTAGATCTTTCTTCTGTAGATTTCGTTGACGTTGAAGAGCAAAAATGTTCTTCACAGATTATAGATGTATATGATGATTTTATTTCTAGTAAGAAAATAGACAATCCAAACGATCTAGCTACCAAAGAGATTATATCTCGTATAAAAGATATCGAATTAAGGCTATCAAATATAGAGAATATAATTTATAATAAAGGCTTTAATATACGAGAATTCGTATCGTATTATTATATTAAATTTCTTAATCTATTTACTTAATAAATATATAGATACCAATCCTAGTAAAATTCCTACTAAATATTTTAAATCTAATTTCTCCTTGAATATCACTATAGATAGTAAAACTACAATTATTACAGATATCACTTTAGCCATAGGATAAATTCTACTCATTAATCCCTTCTGTAATATAACGATATATCCTAATATTAATAAAGTATATAAAATTCCGGCAATTACTAGTAAATATTTATGTTTTGTTCTTATATATGCTTCTATTATAGGTAGAGGTAATGCTGCCATAATAGATACAAATAATAACAAGGGAATAAAATTCTTTCCTCTTTCAAGTTTGGTAATATCGGCAGACATATTATTAATTAAAATTAGTTTATAAATATTAATATTATTTTCATTATATTTTTATAACATGCCTAACTTGAATAAACAACAAATAGGTTTATTAGTCGCTATTATAGTAATTGGTGCTATTGGTATAGTTTATTATAAAAAGAAAAGAGAAGGGTATAAACGCTCAGAGTTAGGTCAAGATAATTGTACTCTTACTCGTGCACCTGTAGATTATATGAGCCATCCTAGAGACAATCCTCACTTTAAAGCAAGACCTTCTGCAAAATATCAGCCATTAGAACAAGGTCCTGTTGATTTATATTTTGATCAAAGAAAACTCACTAAAGGAGGTATATTCGCTGAATTAAGTAATAATTATAGAGGTTGCGCTGATAATTGCGTTGAAGGTGGCGGCGGACCATTCTATACTAATGATGACAAGGGTAGATTCGATTTAATGGATATCGGAGACTATGATTTAGCAGAACAAATGGAAAATCTTGATTATCCTGCAAATCCTAGAGATGCTCACAGTGTTAACGAAGCTAGTAAATTACACAATATATTAGTTCCTCATGCTCCTTATGGCTTTTTATCTGTAACTGGACAATAGATCTTATATTATTTACTTCATAAATTATGAAGTAATATTGAAATTTTTTAATAACCGCAATTTATGAGATTTACCGCCGATATTACTAGGATTATAAATCCACTCTATAAACTGTTTAGATTTCATATATCTAATTAATAGTAGTTTTCTATACCATCTTTGCAGCTTAATTAATCTCTGTAAATTATTAGAGAAATCTTTATATTGAGTAATCCAAGGACATTTATAATATTGAAATAAAATATATTTTATTTCAATATTACTTCGTAAATCTAGACTAGTTAAAGATGTACAATTAGAACATTCTAATATTCTTAAGTTTATATTATTTCGTAAATCTAGACTAGTTAAAGATGTACAATTAGAACAATCTAATGTTGCCAAGTTTATACATCCAAAGGATGCGACTCCTTCGGAGCTACTCCGTAAATCTAGACTAGTTAAAGATGTAAAATAGCACAGTAATGTTACCAAATTTATATTATTTCGTAAATCTAGACTAGTTAAAGATTTACAATAAGAACACCATAATTGTTTCAAGTTTTTACATTGGATTAAAATTTCTTGTAATTTCTCTGAAGTTAAGTTTGGACAATATGAAACATTTAACTCTAACAAAGTATTAAGATTTTCATTATGAATCTTTCCAGTACAAATTATACACATAGGTAATAATTATTTACTTCATATAATATGAAGTAAAATTTCAATTTATATATGAAATTCTTTTAATAATTTTACCTTGTGTAAACATCCTCCAATATTATTTGGAGCATATATCCACTCTATAAATTGCTTAGATTTCATATATTTAATTATTAGTAGTTTTCTATACCATCTTTGTATTTTAATTAATCTCTGCAAATTATTAATAAAATCTTCATTTTGAGTAATCCAAGGACAAGAAAAACACCATAATTTTTCTAAGTTTATATTATTTCGTAAATCTAGATTAGTTAAAGATGTACAATGAGGACACCATAATATTTTTAAGTTTATATTATTTTGTAAATCTAGATTAGTTAAAGATGTACAATCTGAACACTCTAATGTTACCAAATTTATATTATTTCGTAAATCTAGACTAGTTAAAGATGTACAATAAGAACACCATAATTTTTCTAAGTTTATATTATTTCGTAAATCTAGACTAATTAAAGATGTGCAAGAAGAACACCCTAATTCTTTTAAATTTTTATTATTTCGTAAATCTATACTAGTTAAAGATATACAATTAAAACACTCTAATGCTGTCAAGTTTATATTATTTCGTAAATCTAGACTAGTTAAAGACGGACAATTATTACAATATAAACCTTTCAAGTTTTTACATTGATTTAAAATTTTTTGTAATTTCTCCGAAGTTAATACTTCACAATCTGATACTTTTAAGTTGTGTAGAGTGAAATAATAAATTTGTTGACTACAAATTATACACATTGTATCTAAACAATATTACTTTACTAATTAGTAAAGTAAATTTTTCAATTTATTCATCAACTTCTTCTTCAGTAACGCTATAATCTTCCACATCTAAAACATAATCGAATACTCCTTTTATAGCTTCATGAGAAATAATCATAATTAGTTTATCACTAGCGTATTGCTTAAGATAATTCAATATATCCATATGTAATTCTCCACTAATATTATTCAAAGATTCATCAAGCATAATTATATTGCTACCTATTATATCATTTATAGCTAATAAAAAGGCCAAATTACACTTCTGTAATTGTCCTCCAGATAATTCGTCTAAAAGAGCTTTCTCACCATCTTCCTCTATAACAACGTTTATTTGCATTTTTAATTTACCAGAGACGTTCTCTTTAACTGTTACTATCTTTACATCTATAGATTCGTCTATAAACATTTGATTTAAATATACTTTAGCATGGTTATTGATATTAGAGATAGTATAATCTAAAGCTAAAAGTTCAGCTTTCTTACTGATATTTTCTAGTTCAAAACAGCTTATTTCCTGTTCTTCTAAAGATTTCAGCTCTAATTCTACTTTATTTAATTGAGAAGATAATTTTTTCTCTTGCTCCTTGAAATTTATGATATTTTCGTATTGTTTTATTTCAAGAGTATATTCATTGAGAGATTTTGACAATTCTTCAAATTTTTCAGTTTCTTCTACTAAATCAGACTCTAAAGATACGACATAATCTTTATCAGGAATGTCTTCAAACTTTTCTAAAGATATTCTTAGTTTTTCATATTCTTTGTTTTTAGAGAGTAATTTATTGTTTAATTCTACAAATAAAGATTTAGAGGTTTTCTCCTTCTCCCATCTTGATGATATTTCTTGATAATCTTCTAGAGAATATTTACCATTGAAATCTTTGGGTAATTGTTCTCTATTTTTATTTATATTATTTTGTAATTGTGTTAAGCTTTTATCTAGTATTTCATTGTTTATTTTATTACATACTTCATCGTATAAAATTTGATTAGATTTTGATCCTTGTAATTTAAGAGACAAAGAGTTATATTTTTTTACTTCTTTGATTGTAGGCCATTCTATTTTATCAGAAATATATTTCGAAAATCTAGACAAAAGATTAAACGATGATTCCTTTTGTAATTCTTTAGCTTTTTTAATGTCTTCGTTTTTAGTCTCTTTATCAGAAGAGACTAATTTCTCTAATTTTTGATCACTATTGACAAATAATTTCGATTTACAATCTGGACATTTATAGCACACATATTTGGATAAATACGTAGAGGAATTTTTATGTATATCTTTTATATAATCATGTAAGCTAGTAAATGTAGTTTCAATTGTCTCGGATCTATCTCTTCTAGGATAATCTAGTTTTAAAGCTTCAGAGTATATTTCTTTAACAAATTCTACAATCTCATTATATTTTTCAACCTTTTCTTTTAAATCTTTAATTGTATCCATTTTTTCCTTTGAAATTATATTATTTTCTAATAATCCCTTCTTCTCTTGTAATTCTTGGAAGTAATTAGCTTTAATACTTTCAAATTCTTCTTCTTGTTTAATCAGAGCAGTTTTAATTATATTAAATTTAAATTCTTTGTTGATTTTAGTATACTTCTTCTCTAATTTATTAAATTCTTCTTCGGATAAACTACTAGATTTAGTTTTATTAAATTGTTTCTCTAGATGATCTAGTTCTAATTTTAATTTATCCTCTTTATTCTGTAAATCCTTGTATTTATCTATTTTTCCTCTAAACTCTGTAAGCTGATGGGAAGAATTTTTAATAAATTTACTCTTCTTTGAAATCTCGTTATTTATCTCATTTATCTTGTCCTTCAATTTACTGTATTTTTTCTTGTTAAATTCAGGTTCATTCTCTAGTGTAATTTGTATCTCTTCTAATTGAGATGAAATACTAGATTGTTTACCACTAGTAATTAGTTTCTGATCCGTTAACTGCTTTCTATGATTCTTTATTTTTAATTTAATCTCTTCTACGTTATTATCTAACGATTCGTTTGAATTAAAAGCTATAGTTTCTATTAATTTTAACTGTTCTGAAGGAGTTAAAGTTAAAATCGAAGAAGTCATACTTGCACAATTTGCATGAGTAAGCTGTCGAACATAAGCAGAGATCATAAATTCCTCATACGTACATCCTATCAATTCGTTTATTTTACTTTGAGCCTCCACATCCTCTAATCTTTCTCCATCGATAACTACTGATATTGTTTTAGGAGAATTTGTTCTTTGAATTATGATAGGATTGTCACTAAAATTTATATTAAAATACTCTAAAGTTACAGAACATGATTTAGTTTTTCTTGTACAAGGTTTTCTTATATTTCCATAGAAGACATATATAATAGCATTTAATATAGTTGATTTCCCTTTATTATTAGGTCCATCTACAAGAACTAAACCTGTATTTGGAAATTCGAATGTTCTATCTCTATGTTTTTTGAAATTTTTAAGAATAAGTTTCATGATTACATAATAAATTGAAATTCTTTATGTAATTATATTGACTATAACAACGTTAATATAATTCAATTTATTACAACAAATGGAATCAATGAATAGATCTTTAGAAACATGCGAAATAATTAAATCTGTATTAAATAGTATAAATGTGAAACATTGCAAAAGTATTTCATTTGAAAATATCGGTCCTCAAGGAAATATAGTAATAATTTATAATATAAACACAAGTGAGAGAACTACTATTACAAATATTAAAATTAACGATATTTTATCTGGTATAAATCCTAAATATTTCACTCATGCTTATTATACTATAGATGATAGTATTTTGGAATTGGCCATTTATAACAAGGATATAGAAGAAAAATCCGAAAGTAATATTGTTACAAATGATAGAGAAACTATAAATAATGGAAATCCTATACATACTGAAACTGTCAGAATAAATCAAGTACAACAAGAATTACCTATAAATTTTCGAGAAATATTCTCTAATGTAGTTTCTGTAGTTACTCCTTTTTTAAGAGATAATTTAACAGCTTCTGTGAGAAACAATCCTGGGAATCTTGGCGGTATAGAACAATTATTAGGTCTGTCCTTACCTGCATGTCCTACCCCGTTATCTCCAGAGATATTTACTAATCTAATAAGATGTAAAATAACTGAGAGAAGTTTAAATTTTGGAATAAGTAAAGATTGTACAATTTGTCATGTAGATTTTAAAGTAGATGATAATGTAATTTTATTACCTTGTTCTCACAGATTTCACGATGGAGAAGATTGTATTAAACGCTGGTTTTGTACGAACAATACTTGTCCAAATTGTAGAGCTGTAGTTGTATGAAGACTTACTAGATACATTATTTAAGTAAACATTGTATTACGGAGGCTGCGTTGTAAACAGAAATAAATTAAATCGAAATTTATAAATAATACATTACTGACAGTAATGTATAATTTAAAGAATATTATTATTTTATATACAAGATGGAGTCGATATTTAAATTTAAATCTTTTACTAGAAAAGAAAAAACTGTAGTACATGTTATAGGATGGAGAGGTTTAACTCATTCTTACTCTGTTTCTTTAGAAAATTATTTTAAACCATTTTTGGGTCTAAGTGGTCATTTTAAATTTTATTTTACAGACGCACCGTATTATATCTCTACTTGGAAAAGAGCTAAAAAAAGTATATTTGATGATGTAGAGTCTCCTCCAGAAAACGAAATAGTAGATATTACATTTAGAATGGCAGCACCTTTTGATGTATCTCAAGCTTTAAATTCTATTGTAACTTTTACTTTCATAACTTGCGAGAGTCAACATCATAGAGATGATTCTTTCGTAAATCACAGTAAACTATTAGAATCAAATACTTATATAATTACACCTAGCGAATATTCTAAAAAAGGATTGATTAGAGTAGGCTTTAGTCCAGATAAGATATTTGTAATAAACCATGGATTTGATTTTCAGTCTTTAAAAACATATAATAAACAAGAATTAAAAATACAAATGGGATTACCTTTAAAACCTTTTGTATTTCTTCATATTAGTGCTCTAACTTCAAATAAAGGATTAAAAGATATTTGTACTGTATTTGATAGAATATGTAAAACAAAAGATTGTGTATTAATAATTAAACCTTCTCTTCTATTTGATTATACAGAAAATTTTTCTGAAGCTCGTAAGCTTGTTTCACAAGAAAATATACCTAAAATTTTTGTTATAGCTGATGAAATATCGGGAGATATGAATATACTCTATCAAATATCAGATTGTTATCTTTCTCCGTATAAAGCAGAAGGATTTAATCTTCCTGTATTAGAAGCTTTATCTAACAATATATTGGTTATAACTTCTTCTTTAGGCCCCACTGATGAAATTATTCATCCTAATTTATTTAGAATAGAATCAAAATTTGTTGAATTACCTGTAGAAAAAGGTACTAGAATAGAAATAGAACCGAATATAGAGGATTTTTATAGACTAGCAAATAATTCTACTTTTTTAAATCCTGTAGTTAGTCCCAAAGAATTTACAACTAAATATTCTATCGAGAATATTACTAATAAATTAATAACTTTGTTTTACGAATGTTTTTCTAGAGATTATTTTTTGGATTATAATAAGATAGCAATACTTGTTAATTTACAAATAAATTATTCTTCAATGTTATTTAATAATTTAATTAATAAATTAATAGAAATTTATACATCATCTTTGTTTTTGAGAGATATAGTAGAATATTGTAGTATAAATAATCATCATTTACATGTCATATATTGTAGTAAGATAATATATCTAAAAGATAGAGGAAGTTTTAACAATGTAAGTAGCTATATGTTAAAAGCTTATAATACTCTTATAAATTCTCCAGAAGCAAATTTTGATAATAAAATCTATGATTACATTAGTGAAAAAAGAGAGTATTTTTTTAATGAAACATTTCGAGGGTCAGATATTTCGATGGAGACTATAGTTGAAACTTACGATAAGGCAGAAAAATATACTTCCCAAAATGAAAATAAATTAGCTATAAAATTCTACAATATGTATTTTACTTTGATAGATGAAAATAAATTGATTACGAATGGTGATAGAACTTTATTTGTAGCTTACCACAATGTTTGTGTACAATATTTTATATTAGATCAATTTAAATCTGCTCTATATTTTGCAAAGAAAGGAGAATTAATAAATTCTACTCATGATATACTACTATTTCAAATAGGTGTTATTTATAAGCAAATGAAAGATATAGGAAATGCTATATTATACTTAAATAAATCTATAGAGCATGCTACAAGTATAGAGCGTAAGTTTTTAGCTAAAGAAAACCTAAATAATTTGTATTTAAATACTTTAAATTTAGATAAAATTTCAAATATAACTTATGAAGACTTGGAAGGTATGACAAATTTAGAGAGAAAACGAAGAATACTTGAAACAGATATTTTAACCTATGATTACTTGAATATAAATAATCACGAAAATAGATTAAAAATCGATATAACTACAGATGTAGAAAATAATAAAAATAAATTCTCGTATAAAATTAGAAAAGAATCAAACCCGATAAAGATAGGGTATGTTTCAGGAGATTTTTACTCCACAGCTGTAGCTTTTTTTATGCATAATATTCTTAAATATCACACAGATAAATTCTCGATATTTTGTTTTGCAAATAATACTATAAAAGATGTTAAAACAGATGTTTTAATAAACTTTGTGGAAGATAGAAAGAATAGTATTACTACTGGAGAATTTAATGTGCCATTAGGTTTAAATTTTAGTAAAGAGTCTTGTATTCCTATTATAAAAACTGATAGTTTAGGAAAGAAGTTTTACTTATCTCCTTATAAAAATAATTATTATCCTCTAGAGAATGGAGGATGGTTTGATATATCAAAAGTCTCTGATTTAGAAGCTGCAACTTTTATAAACGATATAGGAATAGATATTCTAGTAGATTTATCAGGAGTAACTGTTGACGATAGATTAGGTATTTTTGCTTATAAACCTGCTCCAGTACAAGTTAGTTATTTAGGGTTTCCTAATACAAGTGGATTATCTACTATAAAATATAGATTGACAGATTATAATACTGATAAAAACACAGATGCTAGTAAATATACAGAACAATTCGTCTATATACCTAAATGCTTTCTTTGTTATTGGAATGAAGTATCTTCCCTTCCTGCAGAATATCCAGTAGATAGTATTTATGTAACATTTGGATCTCTTTGTAAAATACCTAAATTAAACGACGAGTTATTAAATATTTGGTCTAGAATATTAGATAGAGTAATCAACTCAAGAATTGTTTTAAAAATTTCTCCTACAGATACTTATATAATAAATAGAGCTTTAACTAAATTGAATATAACAAGAGATAGATTGATCTGTATAGGTCCGCAAGCTCAGGAAATATTTTACAAACCTTACGATTTTATAGATGTTGCATTGGATACATTTCCCTATAGTGGTACCACTACAACTTGCGATTGTTTAACTATGAGTACTCCTATAATAACATATAGACAAGAGAACGGATATCATGCAAATAATGTTTCTTCTTCTATTCTGGAAAATTGCGGATTAAAAGAGTTAATAGCTACATCTCTAGAAAATTATATAGAATTGGCCACCGAATTAGCTTCCAACAAATCCAGAATAGCAGAATATAAAAAAACAATAAGAGGTAAATTCAGAGAATCTATGGATCCCATCGATTTCATAAAAAGATACGAGGAAACTTTATCTAGTCTTGTAGAGACTTCCTCGTAAAAAATATTACTTCATTAATCAATGAAGTAAATATTATTAGTAAATATAGTCAGATTTATGAACAAGAGTTTTAGAATCAAAGTCTTCGTCAGTTTCTCCACTATATTTTAAATAACAAGAATAACAAGTGTATACTGTATGATCGTCTATCCAAGTCTGCCAACTTGGTTTTGTCCAATTATTGTTTTTTACTTGTTGTTTATTACATCCTTGACATTTTATTTTTGAATACTCTTTGTCATAACACGAAGAACACAACTCTGTGTATCCAGATAAATTACAGTAAATTCCTCCATAATTTTTACTCTCACAAACTTGGCAAATAAAAGTCTTATCATCTTCATCGCTATCATATATAATGTCAGACATGTTTAGATTATAATTACTATAGTGATTATTTATAACGTTTCAATTTTAATTACTTCATTAAATTAATGAAGTAATAATGTATAATTAAAACATTTTAGGAACAATAGTACTTGAAGATGCGAATAAAACTCTCGATTTCAATTCTTTATGATTTTCCGAGAAGAACTTATTATAAAAAGCTTCTAATTGTGTATGAGTAATTTTACAAGTAAACATTACTACAATGTACGAGAAATTGCTACTTTGATATTTAGGATAAAATATAGGATCTTTAAGACCTTTCATAGCCTCCATATTACCTTGTACTAAAGGATAATATAAAATATCTGTAATTTCATCTGATAAAGCAAATAATTTGGATTCAGTAGTATCTTCATGAAGAATATTAAACATTTCCATTATACTAGACATTTTTAAGATATTAGTATATTTTGCAGAAGAAACTTAATTTCAATTTTATTTAATAAATTACAAGTAAGAATTAGAAACATTAGCGTTTTTATAAGGGCTATAATCTACAGTATATCCATAGTTAGATCTATCTGGTCTTCCTTTATAAACACTAGCAGGAGGATTGAATCGTTTTACAGGAAGAAAAGCTTTATCTGTATAAAATATAGGCTCATATTCTGGATCGTCTTGTATACACCAATTCCCTTTACCTTTACTATAATTTGGCGGACAAGGATCTGTAGTATATTGTCTCTGGAAATTTAAGAACTTTCCTTTTCTAACCTCTTCTTGGTTAAAACTTAGAGGGCTACCATTTGATTTGGCTGGAAATACTTCTATTTGACAAGATGTAGGTCCTCTAGGATCATTGGGATTATTTGCTACAACTTTTGTCTTCTGATAAGGTAAGTATAAAGGATCAATAAATCCTTTTGAGTAGTAAGCCCAAACTGGTAAATTAAGATCAGGCATATTATATTATAGTTTTCTTATAAAATTAAAAAATTAAACAAAGATAAACAATCACAAAATATGTATATTTCACTTCATATAACTTGATAGTTATATGATTATTTTATTCTCGTCAATTTATAGTTTAAAATTATAGGCATTAAGGCGTGAGATATTAAATTATACAATATAGGAAATACAGCTTGTAATTCAGAGATAATATTTAACCACCAAAGTACCCATAATATCACTAGAGAAATAAATACTAAAATATACATAAATTTATATTGTTTTAATGCTAAGAAATGATCCAACCATGTAGAATTATCAATCTCTTTTATAGTAGTACCCCAAGACATATTTATATCGAAAAAATAACAACAAAATGTATAACAAATATGAGAAGAAAGCCCACTGTAATATATGTATGTTATTGTAGTATATTTTAACTGTATAATTAATATTATAATAAACCATTGTTTACTTGTATTTTCTGTTGTACATTGAAACTTATATTTTATTACAGTATAATACAAAGAGATTCCAGCAATATAAGTAAGTATAATTCCTATGAATAAACTAGTGGGAGTGATAGTTATATATCTCCAATAATTACTATAGTTGTATAGTAGAAAATTACAATAATATAAAGGAAAATTTAGTGCTAATACATAGTAAGAACCAAAATATCCTAAAGTTTCATATTTATCGTCGAATGATATATTTTTAGAGAATAAATAGTCTTTTATATTAGAATTAAATACTCCTTTTTCTCTCCATTTTTTTATAGGATTTATTGTTAAATCAAAAACTCCTCTAGCGTACTTCTGATCTCTATTTATACGTTCACTGGGCATTAAATCGACTCCCTCTCCATATGTATCATAGTAAATATATTTAGTAGTAAATCCATCGCATTGTATCCTCATATTAATTTCTAAATCTTCGCTTACATGTTCATAAGACCAATTTCTCTTTATAGCCGACCATTTTAATACTGCATTATGACCTCCAAACATTGATTGTAGTCCAGAAGATGTAGAGTACAAGAAATTAATATCGTTAATACTGTCTATAAAATTAGCTTGAGAATTCTCGAAATAATCATTCTGTATTTGTATAGCGTTTGTTCTATATTGCCATATGGCTACGCTAGGATCTGATCTTGCTACTTCTCTACAAAATCGTTCTAAGGATCCTTTATTAGGTTCTTTCGTATCTGCATCAAGTAAAGTAACATAATCGTATATAACTAGTTTATTAGTATTATTTATGATATTATTTTCTGATGAAATCCCTATCATAAATCCTTCAGTGTTCGCTTTTTCTATAGGATCTATACAATCTACTATAATATTCATAGTGAAATCTAAATTAGATGCTTTCTTAAAATTACCCAATCTATTTTCTAAAAGCCTACCTACATAATTTATATTATTGTTTTTATAATGTCTTATTCTTTTCTCTTGTTCTTCAGGTAATTTCATTAAACCGTCATCACATATAATTATATTGGTAAATCCACTATATTCTTCGTTTGTTTTAATTCTATTCTCTATAGTATGTTTAATTATTTTGTCAAAGTTTTCTGTGTATACAGGTATTATAGTTGTCATATTTATGAACGGAATATCAACTATTGGAGGAGGATTTACAGACAAATATTTAGAATCTTTTAATACATACTTTAATGGAATAAACGGATTTATTGCTAAATTTATACTAAAACTTATAACAAATATTAATATAAATAAAACATAGGGAGTAAATACGAGAAATAATAAATTATGATATGCTTCATTATTTATAGAGTAAATAATTATATTATAACACCATTTATACAAGCAATACAACAGAATACAAATAGATAAAATCGTATACACCCTTGCCCTAGAAATCATCTCAGAGTCGATATTTGATATATATTATATATCAAATATCGACTTTCAATTTATTAAGATTATGATTGAATATACTTTACTTCATAGTTTTTATGAAGTAATATCTTGTACAAATTAAAATATTATTTAAAACAGAAAAATCATAATAATTAGTAATAAATGGCTAAATATATCGAAGTTATGATTATTAGCCCAGAAAGCCTTGAACCTACTATTCATCAAATTCCTTTCATCGGTATAGATGAAGGTCTTATAGAAGGTTTAGACGAATATGATAGAACAGTAGATAAAGGATGCAGTATTGAATTACAAGATTATATATTAGCTTCGCTAAGGCATAGATATAAAAAATATGTTGTAAAGTTTTTCGAATTAAATAAATTTACAATGGATAGAATTCTTATAGGTAGATATATTATTTTTCACACAAAGTCGTATAAAAAATAATTAAACACGATACTTTTTATATAAAAATACTCCAATAATACCTATCAATAATACAGATACAATAATATATTTTTTACTTTTTATTTTATTTATATGTACATCTGCAACGTTCCCAGAGACTCCCCATCCTGCAGTATCTTTCCAATGTTTGGAAAAATATACCTGGTCATTTGAAGAACATGTTTTAGTTTTGACATTATTACCCTTGTCTTCATTAACAAATAATTGTGTTAGACAATTTGGTATCATAATATCGTTCAATTTATCTGAATAATTTGATATCACGAATTTACCTAGAATACAGGGACCCGTATTTATCATTATGAAATTCGTAGGATGATTTGTTTTCCAATAATTCTTCATAATAAACTCACAAAGATTGATCCAAAATATATTTCCTTTACTAGAGATTAAAAACGAATTTGTTATTAAATATTCAAACCCGTGTAATATATTGTGTTCTATAGGTTCAAATGATAATCCTAGTTCTCTATCTAATAATGGAGTAATATTTTTATAACACATTGTATTTAAGTCTATATAAATTCCACCATAAATATACATTATTAAATATCTCGTAAAATCGCACTTCTCTATATGTTTTAATTTGCTATAAAATTCTCTATAATTTTCAACATCTGGTAATTTCCAAAAATCGTCTATATCTGTATTATTCCATATTTTTATAGTAAACTCTGGATTATATTTTCTCCAAGAAATCATATACTTATCATACCTGTCTGGATATTTTTCGTTTTTACCGGATTTACTATACCACATAAAGTGTATCAGTTTAGGTACCATTAAAATGATATTTAATAATATATTGTAATTATTTAATGGAAAAGATTCTTTTATTAATATTGTTATTTGTTTCAGCTTTAACAATTTATTCTTATATAAAATATAGAAAGGAAAGTTTTAAATTAACACCGCAAAGTACAGTGAACGAATTATATTATTTGTTAAATATGTTAGATAAAACTTGTAGAGAAAACGATATTAATTATTCTATAACCTGTGGTACGTTACTAGGGAGTGAAAGAAATGGAGCTATGATAGCCTGGGATAACGATGTAGACATTATTATGGAAAAAGTAGACTTTGATAATCTAAAGAAAATAGTGGATTCAAAAGTGTTAGGTGATGATATAGAGATTCATTATGCAGATTTTATTTATAGATTTACTAGAAATAAAGGTGCTTATATAGACGTTTTTATTATAGAGCCCTTTGAGGGAGAAAATACGAGCAAAGGAAATTTGTACAAATATGTAGAGAAAGAAAATAGAGACAGATTCTCTAAAGAATACTACTATCAAAATGAATTATATCCATTAAAAGATTATACATTTGGTCTTCTTATAGTTAAAGGACCAAATAACGCTGAAGTTTTATTAGAGAGAATGTATGGGAAAAATTGGAAAACTCCTATGTATAAATGCGATAAGGAATATGTTTTACCAGATTAATTAAAAATATTATATTTTTAATTAATAATGAGTTTGGAAGATCATTTGATGGAATTAGATGAAGACACTTTTGAAGACGAATTCAAAAGTTATTTAGAAACTGAGGGAGAAAATACATTTTTATACAATCTTTTAAAAGAAATAATTTCTGAGAATAAATTATGGGCTCTTGAAATAGTTGTAAACAATCTTAGAAGTATATTGGTTAAAAGATTTTTAGAAAATTTAAAAAGTGAAAATGTTTTTATACCAGATAATATGAAAAGATATTTAATAAATAACGGGAATTTGAATGTTATATCACTACCAGAATTATGGACATATTTGACTCGATCTTCTGACGAACCTTTCACTACAGAAAATCGTTTGATTGCGGACGAATTAAATAGAATAAATGAAAATACTTTTCATGAATTATTAAATAGACGTATATTTAATCTTGATACTAACCGGGAGCAGATGAAACTAGTTATTACTACTTTGTTCAGAAGATCTATACGACAAAATAAATTATGGGCGATAAAAATTTTAATTCCTAAAATGAATTTATATGGTCCTACAGTTGTAAAAGATACTGTAGAACATTTTTGTTCTCAAAATACAGCATTTAGCGAAGAGATAAAAACTTATTTTAGAGAAAAACTTGCAAACTCTGTTCAGTTACAAAGATGTCTAAGACCTGCAAACCGAGGATTAATGAATGCTGTAAGAAATATAGTAAGTAGACAAACTGTACCTCAAGAACAAAAAACAGATATACTTGAAGGCAGCGAAGACGATGAAGAAACTATCCAAATAAATATAGAGAGATCGTGTAGAGAAACTTCTTCTTTAATAGGAGATGACTTAAAAGACATTAACAATATTACTATATTTGTAAACGAAAATAGTAGAATAAAGGGTGAATGTTTACTAACAAGTGAATGGAAAGCTCATGTAGATAGATTTACAGGACACGAAGCTTTGACTTTTTATCCTCCTCAACTTAATAATAATGCAGAGAAAAAAGTGTTTAAACTTCCTTATTCTGGTGTATGGATAAACTCTAGTAAAGAATTGTTATTAATGTTTAATACTTTTTACTTAAAATCTATAGGAAGAAAAAAGATTGGAAGTTCTTTTGGAGTTTCTAGGTTACATGGAGCTGAAGAAGAAATATTTGAACCTATACCTATTTCTAGAAGAGATTTTAATGAAGGTATTTATACTATAAAATCATCTATATTAACAGAAGAATTAGATCTCACTAAACCTAATAGAGAAAAATATAAAGACCATGTTTTTAAGATAAAAGATAATGGAAAATTCGACGTTTATAAATTAACAAAATTATAATTACTTTATTGATAATAAAGTAATATTTATTAAATATAATGGCCAAGGCGTCAAATATAAAACGTATATTAAATTTAGATAGATGGGAGTTTAGAGGAAATTGTATTTTTAATGATATTCCAGATGATTTAATAGAGATAGCTTTCAGACCTTCTCATGTTCATCTCAAGAGGACTTTTAAAGAAGGATTAGTTAAAAAATACGGTTTCTCTAACTTAGAAGACTTGGAGTTTATGGGAGATGCTGTACTAGAATTAGTAGCAGCAAATTTAGTATTTAGAAAATCAAAGGGAGGGCCAGGATATATGACTCAAAAGAAATCGGAAATGGTAAGGAATACAACACTGTTTTGCTTCATGGAAAAGCTTAAATTATGCGATTATATTGAGACTAATAATTATAGTATGAAAGATTGCGCAGATGTATTTGAATCTATTATAGGGATGATGTACTATTATTTACTGTATATACTAAAAAATGAATTGTATATATTTATTATGGAAAGTTACCTAATAGAAACTTTTTACGACGACGATACAATGGCCGATCTTTTACAAGGAAAAATACAATTAGATAAATGTTCTATAAATTATAAGAAGAATCACAGATTTAATAAAAATCCTGAAAGTCGTTTTATTAGAGAAGAAACACCTCAGCCTGAATTGTCAGAGTTTGATAAATTTTTACTAGAATTGTCAAACAGAGAAATCGCTCCGCAAGAATTATCAGAAAATACTATTGATACAATTAGACAAACTTATATGGGAAATAATATATGGTTAAAAAGTATAAGTAAAAAGACCGATAATTTCACTAATAAATTGAGAAGAATTTACGGAGCATTAGGTATTAGAAATTATATAGAAACAGTTTATAAAGAAAAACCTTTTGTTGTACAAATAAAGAGAATAGATTTCGAAAAATTAGAAATAAATTCTGTATATATTTCTGTAGGAGATACAGAAAATCAAGCTATAGAGGACGCCGCTAAATTAGTAGTAAAAGATATATTAAATTATTTTAGTCTATAAAAATTGAAACATTATATTTAAAGTTATAATAGATAACAATATAATATGAGTTTTTTATTTGTAATCGGATATACAAAAACTGGAAAGGATTCATTGTTTAAAGCTTTGAACAATATAAAAGATGTAGATTCTGACAAGGTTTATTGGAGAATATACGCCCATCCAAATACAAATGTTCATTCTGTAAAATTTACTGGAAGAAAAAGAGTAGCTTTTGCCGATCCTATCAAGGAGAAAATATTTCCAATTTATAAACAAGATATGAAGCAACTTCCTCAATTTAATCAAAGTTTATCTCAAAAATATAAGGAATATACTAATCCTCATTATTTTATTATTGAACCTAAAGACGAATTAGTCAGTATTAACTTTCAAGGGCAAGATTGGATAGATTTATTACCATATTCTTTCATCGATTTGTATAAAGATTTAAAGTTTATAAATGGTAAAAGTTTTAGAGATTATTGTATCGCAGAAGGTCAAAAAGGTAGAAAAGAAGACAAGAATAAATGGGTAGATTTAGCTTGCAAACCTAATCTAGAGAATCATTGTCATGGAACAGACGGTAGATTTTTCAATGAATTAGATAGAGTAGAAGAGTTGTATGGTTCTGAAACTACCTCTCTTAGAATATATAGAAGCGATGTACCTATACCCCCTAGACAGGTGATTAAAGTAACCACAGACAATTATGAAGAAGTAAAAAACTATGAATATTCTCACTGCGAAAATGCTTTATCACGATGGTGTTATATTCCTATAGAGGAAGATACAGAACATGCTTGTAATGAAATATTAACTGATTTTCTATTAGTAAAGAGCCAAGAAGAATTTCAAAAAGCTTTACAAGTATTTCCTCAATATAAAGAGTTTGTTTATAAAAATGTTGTTATCACTAACGACGGACCATTTTTGTATTCTAATTAATCTCTGTAAATTACTAGAGAAATCTTTATTTTGAGAAATCCAAGGACATTCAGATTACAAACAAATATTTAATAAAAATTTCATTACTAAATAGTAATGAAATTGTATAACAAAAATAATTTATTTCACTATATTTTACCTTTAAATTTCGTTTAATATATTTATTTACATCACTAAAAGTGATGTAAAATTTAGTATCTATTGTTGAGATTTGTATTCATTATAAAGTTTATCACATTCTGTCAATATTCTAGTAAAATATTCTCTGATCATTTCTATATGTTTATTTAATAAATATTTTTTATTTTCTTCATCGTTATCTTCTATAAAAGTAGATAAATATTTATATATAGAATCAATGTGGATAGATTCGCAATATTTGGCTACATCGCTACTAGCATCATTATAAATATCTATTTTTATATTGTTATTCGAGTCTTTAAATTTTTTGATTTCATCAACTAATTTCCAATCTTTGGTAGATTTCTCTTCTAAAAACTCTAATAAGGAATCTACTTTTTCAGCTTCGCATTCGGCTATAGTATCACCAGAACAATCGGATATATTACAATCAGATATTGTACTATGATCGTCAGTAAGATCTATATTTAAATCTCCTTGTTTTTGTAATGAATCTTCGCCTGAATCTCCATAAATATACTTATTAAATATTACATTATAATCCTTATAAGAATCTATACTATTATGACCAAAATTAGGCATAATCATATTTATTAAAGGAACTCTCAATCCGTCATTTTCAGGTAATCGTTCTTTGATATAATCTAGTGTTTCTAATGTACAAATATTACCGTGCAAACATTGAGAGGCTTTTAATATAGCATTACTATCATTTACTCCTTTATTTCTAGTAAATTCGCTCAATCTTTGTTCAACGTTAAAGTCTCCGCAAATTGTTATATTAAAATATTTAGTACAAAATTGTTTATGTACCTCTTCACCTACAGTATAATAAGTAATACTTCTTACTTTTAGTAGCAGTCTGTACTTTGAAACCTCTTTTTTAACATTTAAGGATTTTGTACCATATAATATATCTAAATTTAAAGTAGTATTCAAGAGACCTTCAGAAGAATAAAAGTTTTGCATTTTATAATAGTTTAAAGTATAAGATGATATCACTAAAATCAATAAAATAAAATTTCAATTTTTCATCACTACGAATGATGAAAGGATTATTAAGACTATCTCTTGTTAAATTTATGGGGATATTTAATAGTGCTAGAATAAATAATTAAGCCACTATACGTAATAAATAACGTTGGTACAATCATTGTATAAATATTTAGAGAGAATTTCATTTTTAATGTATATTAATATACAAATACAAGCAATATTATATTTCAATTTTCTCTATGATATAATGGAATTAGTACGAGCCTCCACATTCTTTTCGCTTCCTCGTAGGAGATCATTCCTGTTATATTTTTTATCTTTATTCTCAATATATCCTTAATAGCTAAGTCTACTTCATTTGTAGAAAATATTATATTATTTTTTACAAATAGTACATACATACTTGAAAGATTGGATGTAACAAATGATTCAAGTCTTTCAGTTAATTCTTCTAGATTTGTTATATCTGAATCAGTTACATCTAATCTTTCTACAATATTTCCTTCGAATTCGCTTAATACAATTTGTACAATATCTCGACTCATTCTGATTACATTCTTTAGTATATACTAAAGAATCATTTCAATTTTTACAAGTTCCAATCTATCTCTTCTAGTTTCATTTTTACAAGAAAATTGTTTGTTTTACTAAAGGGCTTTGATCCAAAGAATCCTCTATGAGCGCTTAATCCTGAAGGATGTGCACTGCAAATTTGTTTAAAATTAGATAAATATTTACTATAATTTCGAGCTTTAGCTCCCCATAATATTGCGACTCCTTTAGTTTTATTTATTTCTTCTAAAAGAGCTTTAATAAAAAAGCTCCAAAATTCTACATGTTTACCGACATTTTCTCTTCCTTCTCCTACAGTTAAAGAAGTATTTAATAGTAAAACTCCTTGGGCAGCCCACTTAGTTAAATCTCCAGAAGTTTTATTTATAGGACAAGTAAATCCATCACTCTTTAGTTCCTTAAAAATATTCGATAAAGAACTAGGATGTTTTACTCCGTAGGGTACAGAGAAGGATAATCCCATAGCTTCTCCTTCGTTAAAATATGGATCTTGGCCGATTATAATTACTCTAAGTCTATCTAGAGGACAAAGTTTTTGAGCATTATATATCAATTCTATAGGAGGAAATATTTTCATTGAAGTATTATCATCTAATAATTTTTTATTGAGTATAACAAAGAATGTTTCCTTTATAATATTTTTAAAGAATTCTTTGTACGTTTTATAACTAGAATTATTTATTATATTTTTAGTATAATTTAGTAAAGAATTGTATGAATTCTTTATAATTAAAGGTTTTAGTTTTATTATTTCTAAGTCGCCATCCATACTAAACCAATTGTTAGAATCGAAATAAATAATATTTAATTTTACTTTGTGATTTTCTATAGTTTCATAAACATTCAATATTCTTTGAGATTCGTTGGCGTCTTCTACAATAAATGTTACACTGGTTAGTTTGTTTATAGAAAAGAATCTTTGTAATACATCTCTATCTAGTGAGAAAAAAGCGCAAATATAAGGACCGTGTCCACTTTTTATTCTAAAATCTCTTTCTTCTGTATTTTTAAAGCTTCCATATGGAAATTCTTTCTCTATTAATTTGTTGATATCGCTGGAGATGAGTTTATTTTTAGTATAAATACTAGCTATTATTTGAGTATCTAAATCTTTCAGAGAAAATAGAGACATCTTGAAATATAAATAAATTGAAATTGTATTTATGTTACTAATATAATTTCAATTTAATTAAAATGAATTCAGTTGAAATAAAAGTTTGTTTTCTTGCATCCATAGGTTTAATCTTTATATGTATTATATTCCCATTTAGGCTAGCTGAAAATCCTATAATAGTTACTGACATTTCTCCCAAACTAGACAAGTATGGAGATATTCATTTATATGAAACTATTTCGTATAGGACAGCGTTTCTTAAAACAAATTTCACATGTGCAATAGAGCTAGATCCAAGAGACAAAGTAGGATTTAATAGTCATGGGAGATTTATAGTATATGCTTGGAATTTGAATTTTTGCCAGGATTCTATACTAGTATATTTTTTAATATTTTTCTTTTTAGGAATAACAGACGCAGTAATATTATTAACACTTATATTAATAGTATCATACTGTATAAGAAGAAAAGACAAACCTTGTACAAATTCATTCAAAGAAAAAGAATATACAGCTTTATCAACATCTGAAGAAGAAAAATCTTTAGAAATGGATACTATATAAAATTGAAATAAATACATTACTAGCTAGTAATGTATAGAATTAAAATGTTTAAACAACCTCTCTATGATTATAAGAAGATAGGGGTAATATATGAATTTGCAAATGGACGTGTAATTAAAGCCATATATAATTCAGAAATCGTAGCTATAAAAATGTATTCCAAAAACTTTGATATATCAAAGAATGAATACACTCGAGAATTAAAATACTTGACAAAATTAAAACATCCAAATATAATAAAAATACTATACAATTACGAGGACCAATATTTTTATTATATAGTGTTAGAATATATGGAATTTACACTGAGAAGCTATTTTGATTTTATAGGTAAAAAATTAGAATCAAAACTAGTTAAATCTTTTATGAGTCAATTATTACAAGGTGTGGAATATATACATGGCTATCGTATAATTCATGCAGATCTTAAATCTACAAATATACTAGTAAATAGACAAGGAGATTTAAAAATTATAGATTTTGGATTTAGTATAGATTATACGGGTGAAAAATTATCCAGTCTTTTACCTGAAAATGACGAAGAAAGAAATATACTTGGTACTTTATGGTTTAGATCTCCAGAGCTTTTATTAGGAGAAACTATTGTTGATTATTCTATGGACATATGGAGTATAGGTTGTATTTTTGCAGAAATGATTACTAGAATTCCTTTATTTACTGGAGATAGTGAGATAGACCAAATATTTCGTATATTTAAAAGATTAGGAACTCCTACAAAAGAAGTTTGGTCCAATATAGACATTATGCCTTTTATGAAAGAATCTTATCCAAAATGGAACGTTAGATCTACAGAAGAAACATTTAGAGATATTTCTTCTAATAAAGATATTAGAAATTTATTAAGTAAATTATTGATATATGAACCTAGTAAAAGAATTTCTGCTGCAAAAGCTTTACAAGAATTAAATAAATTAAGCATATAATTGTAAATATTAATTATGGCAGAAATAAATTGTCAAAACTATTGGAATAAATGTATTTATTCTACACAAGAAAATCTTGTAGAATGTTCTAAGAAATGGTATGAATGTATACACGAAGATGCTTATCCTCATTTTATAAAGAAAGATTGTATAAATTTAAAACTAAACTGTCAAAAGATTTGTTTTGTATATTTTGATAGAACTCTATCAAAATCTAACATACCCATATCCCATAATTTACAACAATATAGAAAAGAATATTGTACTGACTCTTGCCATTTTATTGAACGTAGATGTAATAATAATAATTAAAAACTTTTATACATCATAATATTATGATGTTATATTTATAACCATGAATAAAGGATTAATCGGTGCAAATATTGTATTATGCATTTTATTATTTACTTCTATGATTTATAGCTCTATGGCAGCTACAAGTGCTTCTTCTGGAGATACACAGAGTGCACATGACAGTGCCACAAATAGTGCAATTATTACAGGATTATTGACATTTGCTGTCGGTGCTGCAACTGCAGGTTATGTTTATTTATCTGCAAATAATAAATTACCTTCTATAAATTATTAGAAAAATTGAAATATTACTTCATAATATATGAAGTAAATAATTATATACAACATGTGTAAAATTTGTACTGGAGAAATTTGTAAACAAAATCTTAAGATTTTGACAGAGTTAAATGTTGTAAACTGTTCAAACTTAACTTCAGAGAAATTACAAGAAGTTTTAATTCAATGTAAAAACTTAGTAAAATTACGGTGTTCTTTTTGTACATCTTTAACTAGTCTAGATCTACGAAGTAATATAAACTTAAAAACATTATGGTGCGATAATTGTACATCTTTAACTAATCTAGATTTACGGAGTAGTTCCGAAGGAGTCACATCCAAAGGATGTATAAAATTAAAAGAATTATGGTGTTCTTCTTGTACATCTTTAACTAGTCTAGATTTACGAAATAATATAAACTTGACAAGATTATATTGTCATTCTTGTATATCTTTAACTAGTCTAGATTTACGAAATAATAAAAACTTATCAGCATTATATTGTTCTTCCTGTACATCTTTAACTAGTCTAGATTTACGAAGTAATATAAAATTAAAAACATTAGTGTGCTATTCTTGTCGATTTTTAACTAATCTATATTTACGAAATAATATAAACTTGACAACATTAGAGTGTTCAGAATGTACATCTTTAACTAGTCTAGATTTAACAAAGGAATATGATGGCTATATAGATTACTCTAAATGTCCTTGGATTTATCAAAATAAATATTTCTCTATAAATTTACAGAAATTAATCAGAATGCAAAGATGGTATAAACGTATGCTAATAATTAAATATATGAAATCTAAGCAATTTATAGAATGGATATACTCTCCAGATAATATTGGAGGACGTTTATACAAGAAATGGTTACTTAAAAATTTAAAGTAATAAAATTGAAATTTTATTTTACTATATTTTTATACAAGATAATTATTAATAAAGTTACAATGATTACTCCAGAATTAGAAGTTAGATTATCTAAAAATTATCAAGAGTTGGAAAAAATATTAAAAAATTGTAAAGATATTAGCCTTGTAAGTAAATATCAAAATTTATTGAATGAATTGTTAGAGTCATACAATAAACATAATAAATTATTAAATCAGGTGTATACTATTAGAAAATTTAATTCAACACACATGGAAGTTTGTTCTATCGAAGAACACGAGAAATACGTCGAAAGATTAAATAAAAAAGAAGCTGAAAAACAAAAAGAAATCATAACACAATATATAAATAAAATTGACGCTGTTAAGAAAAATACATGTCATGTAAAAACAATAAGTTATTTATACAATTGTTCTATACAATAATAAATTTGTATATAAATTTACTTTACTATATAGTAAAGTAAAAAATTGAAATTTTGTTTTATCTTTTTATAAGAAAAATATATTATATTAATCAATATGAGTATTTTATCTAAAATCAATTTAAATTTATTTCCAGTGTATCAAGGTTGTAAAAACAAGGAGGAATGTACTTGCGGTAAAGAACAATGTAAAAGATGCAAAGCATTAGCAAATATTAATAAGGGAATTCATTCCTTGTCAGATATTAAATCCTGTGACAATCATAGAGAAACCTCAAATACTAATATATTGTGCAATTTTTGTAAAAGAAAAGAAGCAGAATTATGCTATCGTTGTAAGAAGGGCAAGGCTGATAATATTTTTGTAGGAGTTTACGAGGTATGTTCCAACCAATGTGCCAACCTATTAATTCAAGGATGGGATGATGTTAAAAACGGGGAACCTGTGAGATGTAGAGGATTTTTAGAAAAAATAAATTCTCTGGAGAATATCAATCTCGCCGATTCAAAATACAATTTAATAAATAAATATAGCCGTCAAAATATGATGATTATTAATTCTTGTATTATGGGTAAATCTCTAGAGATTTTAGCTGATTTTGGAATATTGTCTTTTTATTCTGAAGTTAAAAGAGAAAAAATTATTATTAATAAAAACATAGAATTGATGAGAAGAAAAGAGTTGAGAATACAACGAGATAGATTAGCAAAAACCAAGAAAGAACAAGAAGAATTAAAAGAGGAGGAAAAATTAATTTCCGCTGAAAAGAATGGGAAATTAGAACAGTATTTGAATAATAAAAAGAGTGAAGATTTTATAAGAAAAGAATCTGAGGAGAAATGCTCTTGTAGATGCGATTTTTGTAAAGCTGAAGAAGATTCAAGAAAAAAAATCGAAGGACGTTGTTCTTGTAAAATGGAAAAGTGCGATTTTTGTATAGATAAAAGAAAATGTAGTACTCATAAATGTTTATGCTGTAGATTACAAGATGATAAAAAAGAAAGAGAAGAAGAGTCTTGGATCAACAGTGATGTATCGTATGAAAAATGTCCATTGTTTTCAGAGAAAATTACATCTAAATGGGCTATAGTAGGAGATAAAATAAAAACAAGAATAGATTACAAAGATGTATATATTTCCGTACATACCCTGAATAACGTATTGACATTTTCTAACGATTTATTCTCTGAAGTTTTATATGATAATAAGAATCCTTGTAAAGAATTATCTACAAAAGTTGTAAAAGTATTGTATAATTCTCTCTTGTTATTTAACGAGTTTAATTATAGATCTAATTTCATGTATAATTTAAGAGATAATCTTAGAAAGCATTCTTGTACACTTTATAAAGAAGAAATAATTATCGAAGAAAAACAAGATAAAAATTCAATTGCAGAGATGGATGACTCCAAATTATATCAGTTAAGACCCAAAATATACTCTAGTTTATATGAGAGTAGTTATTAAATAATCCCATGTTTTCATCACTATAAATAGTGATGAAATTAAGAACTCTTTTTCTTCTTCAAAACAAAGTACAAAATAATTGAGATAATAAATAGAAGACAAAATACTAAAACATATATCCATGTTTTTGAAGGGGGAGTCATATCTGCAGAACATTTACCTTGCCCTTTAATTGTACCTGATAATATACCATCACATCCTTCTATGGGTGCTGAAAGGTGTAAATCTACACAGGATGGAGTGCCTGCAAAAGATACTGTATCTTTCCAAGGACAATTAAAACTTACTCTCTTTGAAGGATCTAAGAGTAAAGGTTGAGATGTTCTTGTCCATGTAATATACACTTGAGTATAGTCTGAGTTTTTATACCAATTAATAACTTTCTCATCTGCAGATATTAATCCCATTAAAGCGATATCATTTACTGCACCTTCTAGTCCAATTGTAGCTCCATGAATTCCCCAATAAGAAGTAAATACAAGACTTCCTGTTGTAGCTGTAACAGTTTTACCATCATCAACTACAGAAGTTGGAGGTTGAGGAGCCGTTTGATTCTGTATTACAACATCGTATGTACCTGTCATTCTTCCTGGTATACCGTAATTATCCTGAGGACACATTTTACAAAAGTTTGTCCATCCATTAGCATATGCTTGAGATAATTGCTCTGTAGTATATTGATTACAACAATTACAATTCAATTTACTTATAGGATCAGAGGTTCCTGTACATCCTTGAGTCGTATCTATTGTAGTACTAGTTGCAGGTATAGTTGCTACATAACTACCATCGCATGCTTGTATAGGAGGTGTTACAGTTTTTTGTATATAGCTTACCTTTCTAAATTCCTTATCTATACCCGCATCTTGATGAAGACATGAAGGTGCTTTTTTGGCTATGGTGCCATCTGTAGAACCTTTCTCGCAGTCTGGTGTACAAAACGCAGGTTCGTTAAGTAATGAATTCTCTATTATATCTGCTGCGAAAGTATTACAACACATCGGAACAACTATTTTTGTTCCTCCTGTCCAAGTAGAAGCATCGAATAAAGCTCCCACGTCGCCGATAGCGCTAACACCTATACCTAATACACTATTTACTCCATTTAGTGCTGTATCTAATGTATTTCCTAAAGAAGTAAACAATGGAGAACTAAATAAACCAGATAGAGATTTCCATAATACTATGATGACAAATATAATAAGTATAACTACACCAGCTATAGCAAAGTTTTTTAATTTAGAGTCTAATCCGCCCCCTGCAGACGAAGACGGTATAATTGAAGGTGAAGTAATATTAGGTTGACTTACTGAAGCTGACATTATTATAAAATAAATATTAAAATTGTCACTTTATTAATTAATAAAGTGAATTTGAGATATTTAATGCGCTCCTTGAGGAGTAATAGTAAAAGAACCTGAACCTTTCACATCTGGAATTACATATAAAGCACCTGATCTCAAAATTCCATGAAAAGATGGAAGATTTTTATTAGTAATAGGAACTACAGCAATTTTACTACTATTATCTCCGAAATAAGATTCATCGAAAATTACATCTGGTAATTTAACAGAAGGTAACAAAGTAGAAATGCTTCTGTATTTTGAATAAGGATCATTGGTATGATAACTACCTGTATCATTTGGAGTAACTAAAACTTGATAATCTTTTTGGTTCTTTTTTACTAAGTCAGAAGTAATAGAAAATTGTACATAACCTTTACCAGGTATAGCTAGCTGACTACATCTAGGAAGTGTACCATAATCTGCGTGTACGCTTGCAAAATCAAATTGTCTATTGTAATTAGGATTGTACATATTATAATAAATAAATAATAATATAACTATTTTTATTATGTAAAATATTGTACTATAGACTTTATTTTCTAAAAGATATCAATATCAAATCCTTCTTCTATGTCTAGTACTTCTTCTATCTGAGCTGTCATAATATCTAATTCTTTTATTAATTCTTCTAGTTTTGGCGAAGGTTTAAATAAAATAAATTTAGGTAGTATACTGGGATGATTCTTTACAGCTTTCCAAAATTGTATTTTATCTCTTTCTAGGTCATCTCCTATAGAAAGTATTTGAACTTTTCGATCTTTATATTGAGATATTATATACTGAAATCCTAAACATTTCATTTTTCTCATTGATTTAGTTTCTTTGTCAAATTTACGAGCATAAACAATTTTACGATTCTTAAATAAATCTGCTAAGAAATTTATTTTTAGTATATTTAATGCGTGAGATACCCATTCTGGAGTTCCTAGAGTACATATCCAAATATCTGTATTTTTTAACTCTCGTAATTTGTTAGTGAAAGATTTTATAGATTTGATATAATCGTTAAATTTAGGATTATTTATGAAAGAAGGATCTTTCTGATGTGCTGTAGTAGGAAATATAGCATCATCAAAATCTAATACAATAACCCTTTTATCTTCTCTGCTCATATATAATTAAAATTCATTATAATTTAGTTTATTAAATATATTATTTGCAAGACTGAATATCTTAATAACTTGCTCTATAAGCAGCCATTTTAAATGTATGAATATACCATCCATTTATACCATCTCTACATACAAATTGATTCGCATTTGATTGAATAGATTTAGGGTCAGATACTTGTAAACCATTCTCTGGATTTATGAGCCAAATATATTGTGTAACTTCTCCGTGAGAATTTACTCCTAAATGATGTACTTGACCTGGTACTATCAAAAACATGATCTTTGGAGTTTCTCCACAAATATAGGTTGCTATAGCAACCCCTATAGTTCTATTTGAAGAATTTTCTATAGTAATATATCGAGAATTTATATCTCGTATTACTTGGTATGATAAATCTGAGGGATGTGTCACACCTTGTAACATACTATAATTCTGAACTTTATTCATAATTACAAATAAAATTGATTATAATTTTTAACTATTTAAATTTAGTATTATTTATCAACAGCTTTTAATATACTTTTCAACCTATAAATATAATGAGTTCTCTAGGCGATTTAATTATAGATTTTTATGAAAATACTTTAATTATAGATGGTGTACAATATCCTAGTTTTATTCATTATTATCACTCTATGAAATTCGAAGGAGAAAGTGAAACTACAAAATTATACAGAAACATTATTATGGGAGCTAACACTACATCTAAAGCTATAATATTGGGAACACAATCTGTATCAGAAGCAAGAAAAGAATTATTGAATGATGATAAATGTATTAGAATTGTAGACTGTATTAAAGATAGTTTTAAACATGGTGTATCTATTAGAGAAGATTGGAATGAAGTAAAGGGTAATTTTATAAGCATAGCTTTGACTTCGAGATGTAGAGAAGAAGATTTTGAGAAAATATTGTTATCTATAAATTTAGACAAGGAAGATATCAATACTTTTAAGGAGAAGGAAATCGCTAAATTTATTGTACAATATAAAGAACAACTTGAAAAAGAAAGGAGGCGATTAGAAGAAAATAAGATAGTAACTGAAGATTATAATGATAAAAGATCTTGGGCAGATCAAGTGGAAGATATTGTACCAGAGGAAAAAGAACCCTTGTCAAAAATAATATCTGCAAATGAAGAGATTGTCGGCCTAAATGTTGAAAATTCAAAAACTGTAGATGAATTTATTAAAAAAAATTACAATCAGTTTCCATACTGGGTTCATGATGATAATAAAAAATTTAAAGTAAAAACAAATTATTCAAATATTATATCTCTTCCAGCGTCCCATATTTTCTCTCTATTACCTATACATGTGGAACAAGTCTGTAAATATATACAAGATATTAAAAATATTTATACTATAATAGATGCTACTGCGCATATAGGATGCGATTCGATTAATTTACTAAATATATTTCCCAAAGCTTCTATAGTTTCTTATGAAAAGGATAGATTGACCTCAAATATTTTGTCTCTAAATTTAGCGAATAATAAACCAGATTCAAATGTCACTGTATATAATAAGAGTATTGTGCCTGAAATTATATCTGGTAAAATCAAGGCAGATTTAATTTACTTTGATCCACCTTGGGGAAAAAATTGTAAAAATGTCAAAGATTTATCTCTAGAATTGGATGAGAATCCTATAGATTTAATAATTCGTCATGTATTTGAAAAGAAATTAGCCAGATTTGTTGTATTAAAATATCCCGTAAATTACAATGATGAAAGATTAACTGGAATAAATATGTTTAAACTCCCATTTACTGTAAAAACTCCACTAGGAAAAGATGCCTTCAAATTAATAGCATTATCCTTGATATAAATTGAATAACTTTCTTAACACTATAGTGTTAAGAAATATAAAGCTGAGATTTATACTAAATAAGATGGGTAATACAATAAATATTAATAACCTGTGGAAAGGTAAAGAATATTTTGTTAACGATAAATCTCTAGGAATTGTAGGAGAATGGAAATTTCTCTATAAATATTGTATAACCAAAGAAGAAAAACCTAATCTTTTTGAAGTTGTATTTTCTTGTGATTACAATGATGAATTATACAAGGCTATAAAATCTGACAATCCTGACCTATATATAATTACTGAAGAAATATGTAATTTTATTCCTAAAGATTCTTCTGACATTCTAGAGACAAGACCTAATCTTTTAGAATTACATTTATGTTATAATAATTTAATAGAAGATTTTCGCTCTAAAAAAGATCATGAAAGATTTGTATGTATAACTTTACCCAGTAATTCAGATAAATATACATTCAAAGAAATTACTAATAATTATTATAATGATCATTATAATAATTGTCGTTAAAAAAATAGGTCTATATTTAGTAGGATTTTGTATAGGAAAGATATATAAAAGTATTTAATTATATATTAATGGGGTTATATCTATATTTAAGTCTAGGTGTAAGTTACTGTAAATACAAATGTATAGATTATTTACTATATTATCTAGATGTAGGTAAATTACAGAATAACAAAATTAATTATTACTCTGGTTCTAAGAAATACTCAATGATTGTTTCAAAGAAAAGAAAACGAGGACCTACAAATATACTTGAAGTTTATAAAGATAAAAATATAAATTTTACTACTGAATTTTTAGAGTATTTAGGTCCTCATAATAATTTTAATAGTATAGAAACTACACCTGAAATGTTATCGTGTAATTGTATAGAAATACACTACAAAGATGATAGTGTAAAAATGTTCAATGGAAATGATATCATTGTAGTTTAAATTTTATACTTAAAACATTATAAAGTATTATATATTAACGAATGTCTAAAACTGTAACAATTGCTTCCTTTGATATAGGTAAGAAAAACTTTGCATTTTATGTAGAAGAAAATAATAAAACTACCATAAGAAAGCTAAGAAAAGAATATGATAATTTCCCCAAGAATATGAAGAGAAGAGTAAAGGGTAAAATGAATAATCATATTTCTGGTTTGTTGGATAAATTATTTCTCTCTGGTAAATATATAGAAATGAAAGTTAAAGATATTAGGGAAACTAACGAAGATATTTGGGATATTCAAAATAGAAAGAATCTTATAGCTTATATGGAGAAACATAGATACCTCTGGGATACTACAGATATATTTGTAATTGAACAACAATATTTTAATACCTTTAGTGGTAGAGGAAAAAAGAGTAAAGGAACTGGTGCTAATGTAGACGCTATAAAAATAGCCGAATGTTTATTAACCTGGATACTCTTCAATTATCCCGAAGCAGAAATAACTATGTTTGGAGCTCAGTATAAAACACAGATGTTGGGAGCTCCAGATTCTTTAACTAAACCTCAGAGAAAAAAATGGGCAATAACTAAAGGTTCAGAGATATTCGAATCTAGAGGAGAAGATGAAGCTATTAAAAAAGCTCAGAGATACAAGAAGAAAAAACAAAAAATAGACGACATATATGATTGTGTAGTAATGTGTCAGGCGTTTAAATATAGAAATTTGATAGCTAAATTCTAAGAAAAAAATTATATTTAATTTTTATAGTTAAATTCATAGGACTTATAAATTATAATAAAACGATATTATTTAAAAATATTTTGTTTATTTATAATAACATGTCTACTTTAAATGGCTGCGTAACACCAGACTCTGGTAACTCTGTACAAGTAAAAAATGTAAAACCTTTTATTGTTGTAAATAATAAGAATATCACTATTCCTTCTGAAATTAAACAAAATGATACTACTAAATATTTATTGTTAATTGATGGAGAAATTGTTACTTTTTTTGATAACGCTGTTGTAGCGACAAAAGCACTAAATATGTATTCTACAAGTATTGTCTCTGATTTGAAAGAATCTAGAGTTAATACTGAAATTTTCAGTAGCATCTCAGATAAAGAGATTAAAATTTTATCCCAAGAAATAGGCTTGATTTATAATGGTTCTGTAATCACAGAACACGTTTTAACCTTAAAAGAGGTTAAACATTCTATAGTTCATTGACTACTTGAATCTTCTGAAGAAATCAAAAAAGAAATTATACAATACGATTTATCTCTCGAACCATTCGGAAATTTTGAAAATGTTTCTCCTCTAAAGAGAAGATCTTCAGAAGAGTTATTTATTAAATCTTTTTCATTTGAAAATAGAGATCCTTTGGAAAAATATTATCCTGGAGTAATAGGATTTGGCGGAGATATTCATAAAAGACGTGATACTTCCCCATGTAGAATTTCAGACTCTACTCCATGTATAAGAGGTAAAAAAATTAAATATAAAAAAATAAAAATACAAGATTTATAGTCTTCTATAAATTATTACATTACTATTTTAGTAATGTAAATAAAAAGGTTTATATTATGATTATTATTATTAACATGTCAACTCCAGGTATAAAAACACTAATAGATGGAAATTTTACTAGAGTGTTGATTTCTACCTTGAGTACTACTACATCTCAACCAATACCATCTACATTTAATAATCTACAGGTCAATAATTTATCTGTAGAAACTGCTACAATAGGAAGTTTACAAGTAGCAGGTATATATCAAAATATAACACCTATAACTATAGTAGATTCTGCATATACTTTATTATCTTCTGATAACATTATAGAAGTAGATTCTACAACAGGAGCAATTGTAATAAAATTACCTATAGCTTCTACATCAAATGAGGGTCAAACTTACACTATAAAAGATATAGGAGGAGATGCTAGTGTAAATAATATAACAATTTCTACACTAGATGGTTCTCTAATTGAAGGATCTTCTACTGTAGTTATTACTACAAATTATGGAAATGCTGTATTTTACAATGATGGTGTAAATTGGTACTTGATGAATGGAAGTAAAAATCCTTCTATAACATCTAGCGATACAAACATATCAGTTACAAATCCTTCTGCCCCTATTCTTACACTAAATCGTATACCTATTTTAGATGGTATAGATGTGGGAGCAGGAACCCTTATATTACCTACTCACACTACAACTTTAATCGGATCAGACACATCTGATACTTTAACTAATAAATCGTTTGGAAATAATATAAATATGAACAATAATTATATTCAAAATGTTCAAATTCCTTTAAATCCTGGAGACGCTGCTAATAAATATTATGTAGATAATTCAGGAGCAACTGTTACAGCTAGCAATGGATTAATTAAAATAGGAAATAATATAGAAGTTAATCCAGGAAGTACTGTAATTGCTGGAACACTTTTAAATGTAAACAGTTCTGCAATTTCAGGACAAATATTAATTAGTACAGGATCTATAGGAACTCCTGCAGTTTATGGGACAGTTCCTAGTATTACGCAAATTTTAAATGTAGGTACACTTTCTCTTCCACAAACTACAGATACTTTGGTAGGTAGAAATACTAGCGATACATTAAGTAATAAAGCTTTAGTAATTCCAACTATATCTCAAATAATAAATAATGGTACACTTTCTCTTCCAACCTCCAGTACAACATTATCAGGAATTAACACTTTCGATATTTTAACTAATAAAACATTTGGTAATACTTTGAACATGAATGGTAATTCTATTCAAAATTTATTATTAGTTCCTGTAAATCCTGCAGACGCATCGTCAAAATCTTACGTAGATAGTGTAGCTTCAGGACTATCTATAAAAGCAGCAGCGATGGTAGCAACTACAGGAGGAGATTTGACTACAAATACAAGTATATCTTCGTATGTTTATAACGATGGGGATGTATCTGGAACTGGAGAATTTCTTCTTACTTTAGTTACATCAAATACTTTGATTATTGATAGTGTAACTTTAACATCATCTAATATTAATGCACGTATACTAATAAAAGATCAAACAAATCAAGTTCAAAATGGTATATATATTATACTGTCATTTAGCGGAATAAATGTTACACTAGATAGATCTTCTGACGCAGACACTGGATCTGAATTTAATACAGGTGCTTTTATTTTTATTGAAGAAGGTACTATAAATGCTAGTACAGGATGGACTTTAGTAACTCCTCCTCCTATTACTCCAGGAACAACAGCTTTAATGTTTTCTCAATTTTCTGCAACGCCTCCTATAACAGCCAGTAACGGGTTGGTCAAAATTGTAAATAATATAGAGGTTAATCCAGGAAGTACTATAATAGCTGGAACAAATTTAGATGTGAACAGTTCTGGAGTTGCAGGACAAGTTTTAGTCAGCACGGGATCTATAGGAACTCCAGCAGTATATGGAACTTTGCCTATAAATGGCGGAGGAACTAATACAACTAGTTTTTCTAACGCCAATAGTATAGTTGTTACTAACAATAGTAATAATGGTTTAACTACTACATTTACACCAGAGATTTCTCAAATATTATATCCTTCAGCTGGTACATTAAGCTTACCGCAAACTACAGATACTTTGATAGGTAGAAGTACTTCTGACACTCTCAGTAATAAAACATTTAGCACAGCTCTTACTGATATTCTTACTAGTAATCAAATCGTACTTGGTTTAACTAATACTACTACTATAAATGCATCAGCTCCAGCAACTTCCCAAATAATTACTATTCCAGATTATAGTGCAACATCTAGTACAAGTAATTTTGTAGTAGATAGTGGAGGTTCCCTCATAATAACTAATTCAGCAAGTACAAATCAAGTATTAACTGCCACTGGTACTAGTAGCGCTACATGGCAAACACATTCAGTGACAGCTCCAGGTGGAACTAACACAGCAATTCAATATAATAATAGTGGAGCTTTCGGAGGAGATTCTACTGATTTTAGTTGGAATGATGGTACTTCGACAATGACTATTGTTGGAACTGCTGTTATAGGTAATCAAACAATAAAAACTAGTCAAGTAACAACATCAAGTGGTGGATACCTTATTTCTGCGCTGGGTGTAAATACCATTAGTTTGGATACAAATAGTGTAAATCGTGTAACTATCTCTGCCACTGGTTTAACTATAGGAGGTTTATCAGGAGCCGGATTAATCATGACTGGATCAACTACGGGTTCTACTACATTTATACAACCTAGTGGAGCATCTTTACCTACTACTCTTTCATATACTTGGCCTTCTGTAGCTCCTAGTGCTTCTCAAGTATTAACTTCATCAGGAGGAAATACGTCATTATTAAGTTGGACTACAATTCCTTCTACAAATCCAGGTGGAACTAACACAGCGATTCAATATAATAGTAGTAGTACTTTTGCTGGAGATGCTGCTAATTTTAGTTGGAATGATAGTAGCAAAACTTTGGGAATTACTGGTATGACAATTGCTGGAAGTTTAACAACGCCAATTATCAGTTTACTAGGAAATTCGTCAAATGCTCTTAAATCAACTGGAAGTACATTTACTCTTGGTACTACAGATGGTAGCAATTTAAATTTATGCGTTGGTAATGTAAATTATTTTGGTATTAGTGGTAGTAGCGGTAATGTTCAAACATTTAATAATTTAGGTACAAATATTCTAGATGATGGCTCTGGAGATATGTATTTGTTAGGGCAACTTTCTACTAATCAAAATGTTATTGCTGCTACAGGGTTAATTGTAGGAGGACAATTCGGTGGAGTAACTGGTATAATACAGCTATATAATGCAGCCAATACATTTGAAACTTCTTTTAAGGCGCCTGTACTGACATCAAATATCGATTATACATTACCTATAACTGCACCAACAGCCAATCAAGTATTAACAAGTAATGGAGGAGCCGCGAGTACGCTAATATGGACAACTCCTTCTATTGCAACTCCAGGAGGAACATCGACAGCGATTCAATATAATAGTAGTAGTACTTTTGCTGGAGATGCTGCTAATTTTAGTTGGAATGATAGTAGCAAAACTTTGGGAATTACTGGTATGACAATTGCTGGAAGTTTAACTGCTCCAGTTATTTCTTTATTGGGTACAAGTAGTAATACTCTTAATTCTACTGGAAATGTATTTACTATTGGACCAACTGATGCACATTCTTTAATATTGCAAACTGCAGGGGCGACAGCATTAACAATTAGTTCAACACAAAATACTACATTAGCTGCAGGTAAATCATTGACATTAAGTGGAAATATTAGCGGTACCGTAGGATTATTGGCATCAGGGACTACTACATCGTATAATGTTACATTACCAGCAGCAGGACCTACAGTAGCAGGAACTTACTCATTGACTACTAGTAATACTTCAAGTCCTTATTCCCTAGCATTTACTGTTATTAATGGTGCGACATTTTATGGAACAAATTCGATAGAAATTGGTGCTGGAGGAACACAAACAACAAGTCAATATACAACTATATACGGGTCTGGTGCAGGAAATGCATCAAATGGTTCATCTGATAATACATTTATAGGATATCAAGCTGGTAATGCAACAACAGCAACGGATTGTACTCTTATTGGTTTTCAAGCAGGATTAAAAAATGTGAATGGTGTTATTACAGCTATAGGAAGTGGAGCATTAGGTTCCGCAGTTAACGGTTCTAATACATGTACAGCAGTAGGATATTCAGCATTAGGAGGTACAATCACAGGTAGTAATACAGCAGTAGGACATTTATGTCTGACAGGTGCATGTGCACTCGGAAATACTGGAATGGGTACAAATTGCGGACAAAATGTAACAGGAACGTTAAATACATTATATGGATATTTAGCGGGTGGTACTGTACTAACTACAGGTACTAATAATTGTATATTTGGACAATCGTCAACTACTACAGCATCGGGTACATCAAATTGTGTAATATTAGGTAGTGCAATTACTAGTGGCGCAACTAACGAAGTAGTTATTGGTAATTCAAGTAATACTGTAATTCGTACTGATGGAGATAATGTAGCATCGCTTGGATTATCTACTAAAAGATTTACAACATTAAATTGCTTTAATACTACTCTATACGGAAGTACAAGTGGAAATGTTCAATTAATTGCATCAGCAACAACAACATCTTATTCCATCGCATTACCGTCAACAGCACCAACCGTTTCTGGACAATCCTTAACAGCGACAACTGCAGGTGTGGCAAGTTGGACAACTATATCTGGTGCTAGTTTTTATGGTACAAATTCACTTGAAATAGGTTCCACTGCTACTTCAGGTAGTTTTACAACAATTTACGGTGTTAGTGCTGGAAATGGAAATGGAAGTAGTTGTACATATATAGGATATAGAGCAGGTACTGCAAATACTGGAAATGCCAATATTTATATTGGAGCCAATGCTGGATACTCAGATACAAATGGTCTTAATAATACAATAATTGGAACAAATTCATTTGCAGCGATATCTGGTGGAAGACAATGTTCTGGTGTTGGTACAGGTGTTTTATCAAATTGTACTGGAAATAATAATACAGCATTAGGATACTTAGCTTGTGGTACAACATTAGCAACTGGTACTAATAACACTATAATTGGATCATCTTCAGATACAGTAGCATCTGGTACTACAAATGCAGTTGTTTTAGGTTATAATATCACTTCTGCTGCAACTAACGAAGTAGTTATTGGTAATTCTACTAATACTGTAATTCGTACTGACTCAAACGGTTTATGCAATCTAGGATCATTAATAAAAAAATTTAATATTCTATATTCTAATCAATCTATTAATACTGCTGGAACAACTAATCAAGGATATACTAGTACATCTAGTGCGTTTAATAATACAGGTACAATTACATCTCAAGTTGGAGGTGTTGTAACTGGCTCTAGTACAACATTTACAGCATCAATGATCGATGGTATACTTGTGTATACTGGCGCAGGAACGGCTGCAACTGGCGCTATACCAACAGCAGGTTCGTTTGGTAGAATCATAGCATATTCTAGTGCGACAAGTATAACACTAGATACAACGTATGCTTTCACAAGTGTTGCTGGTGCAACATTTAGTATATATAGTGGAAATTACTATAATACTAATACTGTAACAGTTAGTGGAACAACTGTAACTGGTAGTAGTACGACATTTACTAGCGCTATGCTCAATGGAACAATCGTTTTTGCTAATGGAGTTACTGCTAATATTACTGTAGTTGGTAGTACAACAAGTTTAACTATTGATAGAACTTTATTATTTAGTAGTGCTACTAATTACACTATATTTTATGGGGGAGTACAAACATACTCTAGTAATGGCACTAATGCTGGTGGTATAGTATTTAATCAAGCAAATAATGCTAATTCTATAAAATTAAGTGCACCAGCCACTGGAGTTGTAAATTATGGAATTACTTTACCGGCAACTGCGCCATCATTGAATAATCAGTCTCTTACTGCAACTACTGCAGGTGTAGCTAGTTGGACAAGTATAAATGGTGCAAATCTTTATCCAAGTGGAAGTGTTACATCATTACAATTGACAAATGGTTCATTTTTAACTACCGGTACGGATATTACAAGTGTTGGTATTGGTGCTGGAGCATCTTCTGCAGGCACATCTGATAACACTTTTCTTGGATTCAACGCTGGTAATCTTGTAACTGGAAATAGTAACACATATATAGGATCAACAGTTGCAGCAAATGCTCCAGCAACCGGTAATGGAAACACTGGATTAGGTTATAAGGTATTATCTATTGTTTCATCTGGTGCTCAAAATGTTGGGATTGGAAGTCAAGTTTTACCTCATTTAACCACATCGTCGAATAACACTGTGATAGGTTTTCAAGCAGGTAATTTAGTTACATCAGCATCTAATACATTAATTGGATATACTGCAGGAGGTACAACATTAACTACTGGAGCAAATTGTACAATTATTGGTGCTGGCTCTGATACAACTGCGACATCTACTACAAATGCAATTATTATTGGCTATAATATTACTTCTGCTGCAACTAACGAAGTAGTTATTGGTAATTCAAGTAATACTGTAATTCGTACTGACTCAAACGGTTTATGCAATCTAGGATCATTAATAAAAAAATTTAATATTCTATATTCTAATCAATCTATTAATACTGCTGGAACAACTAATCAAGGCTATACTAGTACATCTAATACGTTTAATAATACAGGTACTATTACATCTCAAGTTGGAGGTGTTGTAACTGGTTCTAGTACAACATTTACAGCGTCAATGGTTGACGGCATTTTGGTATATACAGGTTCAGGAACTGCTGCAACAGGCACAGTTCCAACAGCTGGTGCATTTGGTAGAATTATAGCATATTCTAGTGCGACAAGTATAACACTAGATACTACCTATACATTTACAAGTGTTGCTGGATTGACTTTTAGTATATATAGTGGAAATTATTATAATACTAATACTGTAACAGTTAGTGGAACTACAGTAACTGGCAGTAGTACAACATTTACATCATCTATGATAAATGGTGTAATTGTATTCGCCGATGGTGTTACTGCCAATATTACTGCAGTTGGTAGTACAACAAGTTTAACTATTGACAGAACTTTATTATTTAGTAGTGCTACTAATTACACTATATTTTATGGAGGTGTTCAGACATACTCTAGTAATGGTACTAATTCTGCTGGTATAGTATTTAATCAAGCAAATAATGCTAATTCTATAACATTAAGTGCACCAGCTACTGGAGTTACAAATTATGGCATAACATTACCACCAACTGCGCCATCTGCAAATGGTCAAATACTTAGTGCTACAACTGGAGGTATTGGTAGTTGGGTAACTAATACAGGTGCTAATTTTTATCCTAGTGGATCTATCACATCTATGCAATTAACAAATGGTACAAATTTAACTACAGGAACTGATAATACAAGTATTGGTGTTTTAGCTGGAGCTGCTTCTGCAGGTACAAGTGGTAATACTAGTATTGGATATAGTGCTGGTAATGCTAATACATCAAATAATTGTACATTTGTTGGTAAAAGTGCTGGTACTGTTTGTAATAATACAATCAATGATGCATTTGGTGCGAATTCATTATCATCCTGTACTGGCGGTGGACCTAATTGTGCTTTTGGTTATGATTCATTATTATCAGGTACATCAATAAGTTTTAATGCTGCATTTGGAACTCAATCATTGAGTTCTTTGACTGCTGCAAATAACAACAATTCAGCGTTTGGATATCAATCTGGTAAAATTGTAGCTGGAGCATCAAACAATTCATTATTTGGTTCTTTGGCAGGTGGTACAGTGTTAACGACTGGAGGTAATAATTGTATATTTGGTGCTTCATCAACAACAGTAGCATCATCTACAGCAAATTGTTGTATATTAGGTTATAATATATCAAGCGCTGCAACTAACGAAATAGTTATTGGTAATTCTACTAATACTGTAATTCGTACTGACGGAGACAAGATTGCAACTCTAGGATTATCTACGAAGAGATTTTCAACATTACATCATACTAATTCTACGTATTATGGTAGTACAAGTGGTAATGTATCATTTACTGCATCACCTACTACAACTACTTATGCATGTATATGGCCTCCTGCAGTTGCGAGTACAAATCAAGTATTAACAGATGTATCAGGTAATGGTACACTAAGTTGGGCAACACCTACTGTGTCTGCAGGAACAACAAATCAAATAATATATAATAATGGTACTAGCTTGGTAGGATCTTCAGCAATGACATTTAATGGTACAAGTATTATTTTAAATCCTTCATCTGGAAATGTAACTATAAATTGTTCTTCAACTAGTGGAGAAATTGCGATAGGTCAAAATTCTTCAGGAACTCCAGTTTATTATTTTGGAAATCCTTCAGGAACAGCTGCTTCGACTTCTGCATTTGGTGAAAATGACGGTAGTGGAGATTGTATCGTTGGAGTTGGTGTACAGTATGGAACAGGTACTAACACCATTAATATTGGTGATAATCACACAACTGGAGCATTCCCATCATCGTTAACATTGATGAATAGTCATAGTACTGTAAATGATACAATATCTATGGGTGGTATTTTCTCTACAGGATCGCCTACAATTAATATTGGAACTGTACAGGGTGGTACTGGAACTTCTACAATAAATATCGGTTTAACAACATGGCCTACAGCTCAAGGTGCTGCTAGTACAGTTCTTACTAATAATGGTTCTGGGACATTAACTTGGGCAAGTGCACCTAGTAGTACATTTTCTTACACATCTGCTAATGTACCAAGTTTGACACTTATAACTACTACAACAAATTTGATATTTGGAATTAGTGGAAATCCTGGCGGAGGATCTTTAGAATTACCTTCACATATTGCAGGTTTGATGATAGTTATAGTAGATGAAGCAATTTCATGTGCTGCTAATCCCATTCCAATTCAAACCTATGGTAATGCTTCATTAATTCAAGGATTATCTACAGTTAACTTTAATATTTCTGGTGGAAATATATGTTTATACTCAAATGGTACTAACTGGTTTTTATTTGCTGGTTTTCTTCCATCTCAGATTGGAAGTGTAACAGCTGGAACAGCATCTGGATCATCCCCTACAATTCAAGTTACTGGAAATGATAGAGGTGGTCATATACAAGTAATCGCTGGGTCAACACCTACTGGAACCTCAGTCATTACTTATACATTTGCTAGTAGTTTCCAATATTATCCGGGTGTAACTGTAATTCCTGGTAATAACTCAGCTGCATTATTAAATATATGGGTAAGTTCAGCATCTACTACTTCATTCACAATAACATTAAGTACTTCTTCAATACCATTAGTAGCAGCTTCTACATATATTTGGAATTATACAGTACAAGGTACTACACAAACTGAATAAAAGATTTAATACACATTATAAATTTATAATGTGTTATCTTTACGATTATACTATAGGAAGTGATGAAATTTCTTCCTTATTTCTAATAGTAAATACTTTGTTTAAAGTCTCTATACCTTCTAGAGAAAGACCTGCAGCTTGAGGGTGTCCGCCGTTTTCTATACCGAATTCCTTGACAACTGTATTTAAATCTAATGTTTCGTCGACACTTCTCGTAGATAACCACCATTGATTTGTTTTTAAATCATACCTAAATCCCACAGTAAAAGCTATTCCAAAATCTTTACCTTTATTAGATAAATTCTGGCCTACTTTTGAAATTAAACTATGAGGACATTCTACGAGATAAACCTTGTATATTTTTCCACTAGGTAAATTCATATTACAAACTACAGCGGTATTCATAATACTAGTAATATCGTCATTCTCCTTTTTTATTAGTAATTTTCCTTCATTTATAACCTCTTGTTTTGTTATAGAAGATGATGAGAAATACTTGTTCCATAAATCGTACAGATCTTTATTTAAATCGAACTTGAATAGTTCTCTATACCACAAAGAAGCACAAATCTCACCAGAATCTACTCTGTCAAATCTACCTAGATCTCTATCTGCTATTGCTCTGTACATCCACGGAAGATTATTATTCGGAGAAATGTTATTAAAACAAAAATATTCCCAAGCCATCTCAGAAGCGGCTTTTTCCTTTAGTTTATTCCCTTGAGCATATTCATAAGAATGATAACAAGAAAAATTAGAATAAATTCCCTTTAAAGTTGTACATAATTTATAGGAAGGTTTATGATGATCTAGAATAAAAACTTGTCCATAAATATCTACAGTCTTTAATAACAATTCAATGTCTTCTTGACTAGATACTACATCTAAAAATAACACTTTTCTATGCAGAAAGTTTATAGGTAAAAATAACGTATTATTTGAATCAATATCTCCGTGATTATATTGGAGATTCTTTATATCTAATCTAAGTTTATCTTTTGGTTGTTTCCCTATAAAATATACAGTATCAATATAATTATTATCTTTGTCGAACAATTTGTAGTAAAAAGAACCTGTACATACAATTGTAGCATTCAGTGGAGTAGAAGATAAATCTTTATTTCTCAGTAAATGTCCTCCAAATTTAATAGTATATTTATTCGATAAGGAATGAAGATAAGCCATAGCAGCTGCTATACCATCTGAGCAAAAAACATGATAATAAACTACAGTATAAATCATTTATATATAATATTTGTTTCTTTAATTATAATTAAATGAGAATTCAATTTATACAACTAATTTAAAAAAATAAAATATATTTTATTTACCCTATTTAACATGTCTTATCATAATTATAACAATAAATCCGTTAACGATTTAAAAGGTAATAATTTACAAGTTATTCAGTATCCTAATGGTACACCAACCGTTTTGAATAACGCTGTACTAAATAACCCTACAATTAATACTCCTGTAACAACATCAAATGTAGTAAAAATTGCAGCTATTACAACTGCTTTAGCTCCTTTTGCTGCAAATTATGGACAAACTGTTTTAATCACAGGTGTTAGTGGAAGTCTATACATACCTTGTGTTACTGTTAGTACTAGTACTAACGTAACCGCAGCTAGTGCTCCATTTACATCTGCATTTATAGGGGCTACAGTATCTGGTTCAGGTATTACTTCTGGTACAACTGTAATCTCTGTAATATCTTCAACACAAATAACTTTATCAGCAGCTGCAGGTAGCTCATTAACTACTCCTTTAGTATTTACTTATGGTGCTCCTTTTATTTCTCTTCCAACACCAAGTTCAGGTAAAACTATAAGAATTGTTAATCAAATAACTGATACTACTACTAGTAGATTGATTACTATTACTCCTGTCTCCGGTCAAATTTCTGGTACTGTTGGCGCTGCTTTAACTGCAGCCTATACTCCTAGCGCTGCCACTCCTGTTAGTTTACAATATACATCTGACGGTGTAAATTGGTACTCTATATAAATTTATTTATCTTCTATCAAATCATAATTAAACAATTATGATTATATTTGTAGATAATTTATTTTATATATTTATATTAATGACTTCATCATTTAGATTAAAAAAGCGTATGGAAGATCCTCAATCTTGGTCTTTTAATACAGAATCCTCTATATCTTCTACTGGATGGGAAGACCATTATGTTCTCGCAAGTTGTAGAGAGTGTCATCCTGATTATATAGCTACAACTATAGGTAGACCTGATGGTGTAAAAATTTGTGTACGAAAAAAAGGTACTGATGGTTTCAGAGTGAATAATGGTTTAATTCCTTCTGGATGTACCGAAACACCTATAACAAAAAGAAAAGGTTATTACAGGAATAAATATGCTACAAATTTATACGATCCGAATCAACCTGTACCTAATCAGCTGTATAATCCTGAGCCTTATTTAGATAGAAGATTTCCCGATGAAGCCTTTAATACTCAGAATGATTACATTAGACAAGATGTCAAGTTTGACGGTATAGGAAATAAAAAAGGATATATTAGGGGATTTAACAAGAATATAGATGATTCATTAAAACAAGTAAATCCTTATGCAGAAAGAACTAAACAATTGGAAAATAATATTCCTCCGCCAGTTTACGATGTAACCAGATTATTCCAACCTATTTCGTATTTTCAAGGTAATCTTGGTAAAGTCAAAGGTCCAATATACAATTTTTAGTTTCATTACTAGTTAGTAATGAAAACATTTTTATAGTAAATTTACAGCAGCTATTAGAGATGCATACTCCAAGGAAATATTAGAGAAGTCTAATATTCCTTCAAATTTAAAACTGGAATTTTCTTTTAATATTGTTCTACCGCATTGTAGTAGTAAATCGTTTGGTGTAAATTTTTGAGTTTTACAATCAAGTATTTTAGATTCGTTAGCATGAAAAAATATATTTTTTGACGACGTTTCTTTTACTCTTGTATATAAGAATACCATATTATATCTTCCATTAAAAAATGCAGGTTCCATATTTTTTATTTTTTTGTTCGTGAAATTTGAAGGATCTTTATATTCTACATTTAAAAATTTAATTAAATTTTCTTTAACTTCTTTAACTATGTAAATTAAATTATTTGAAAATATTATTTTTTCTTCGGAACTAAATATAGAAATTTTATCATCAGATATACTGTTTTTTTCTACAATAAGATTGTTTCTTACATCCGATTTGATATAATTATTAGTATATTCTATAGTTGTTAATATATTATCTGGTTTTATAGAATCTAAATTCTTTTCTATTTTCTTAATATCTTTTAGAGAAGTAGTAGATAAAAATTCAGATTGGATTGATTTTATATACCAGTCTAAATCGTGGTATATAAATATTTTATCAAATGTTTGTTTAATTTTACAGTAAAATACACCTAATTCTTTTGGTATATTGTTTATTAAATTTACAGGAATAATATCATACAAAAAACTATAAATATGTTCTGCCAGCTCTATAGGTATATGAATTTTTAATTTTAAGCTTAATTTATTCGAGATTTTATCTCTAACAAAATCGTTCTTACCATAGAGAAGATCATATAGACGAGAAAAATAACAACATTTTAGAGGAGTTTTACTCGAAGAAATTATCTTTATAGATTCTTCGTTTGTATAAGGAGATCTTTGATTATATTTACATACTTGACAAGTATATAGATAGTTTAAGATATTAATAGAGGATTCTTTAGATTCCATTTCAGAATTTTATATTTTTTATTAAATAATTTAAATTAAAATTTCAATATTTTATTATATTAACATGAGTAGAAAATACAATCTTGTAAAACCTACAAAATTGAGTTTACTACCCATTGTACAACCCCCTACAAAAATAGATTTAACAGTTACAAATAAATTTCCTCCTGTGTATGACCAAGGAAATTTAGGTTCATGTACTGCAAATTCTTTACTCTGTGCTTACTTATACGATGAATTAAATTTTAATCACATTAGTGTAAATACCGAGGTATTCGATCCATCGAGATTATACTTGTATTATCAAGAGAGAGTTTTAGAGCATGATGTTCCTGATGATAATGGATCATCTTTAGACGATGGACTTTTAAGCTTAGAAACAAAGGGAGTATGCTCTGAAGGATTATGGCCGTATATTGTAGACAAATTTAAGGAGATTCCTCCTCCAACATGCGATGTAGATGCTAAAAGTCATAGAGTAATTCAAGCAAAACAATTGAATCAAACCCTAGAGGATTTACAGACTTGTTTAAGACATAGTGTACCATTTGTTTTTGGTATAGCGTGCTACAATGGTTTAGAGACTTTATCTGCTGAAAATCATTGGATTTTACCTATACCTTCTCCTGAAGAAAAATCTATTGGAGGACACGCTATTATATGTGTAGGATTTGATGATACTACAAAGTTATTCAAAATTAGAAATAGTTGGGGATTTTCCTTTGGTGATAAGGGACATTTTTATATACCGTACGAATATATGCTTAATCCTAATTTATCCTATAGTTTTAGAGTATTATCATCTGTTTTATAATTCACATGATTCTATATAATCATGTGATACTTAATTTTCGTTACTAAATTAGTAATGAAATATTCTATGATATGATTTATACATATTTTCTAGTATCTTCGAGAAACAATTCATAATTTTGTAATTGTTCTTGAAATCCTCGATTAGGGTTTGCAACTGTTCTTCGAGATTTTACGTAATTTAATGCTCCCAAATATGTCAAATTGTATTTCTTCATTAAATATGCTATAATTATAGTTACACTTCTAGATACGCCAGCCATGCAGTGTACTAATATAGGAGTATTATTGTTCAATTTATCTTCTATAAATTCATAAGTGGATTGTAAATATTTGGTAATATTTACTGAGGGAGAATCTTCTATTTCGATATACATACAATTATTTTCATTAAAGTCTTTCGGATAGTAAAATTCTCTAACATCTTTACTAGTTAATTTAATCGTATGTTTTATATTACAATTATCGAGCTTTTTTCTCATTTCAAAAATACCGCTAACATATAAATTCTTTATAATTTCTGTAGGCTTATTGTTCTCTTCTTTTACACAAGGAACTGACACTAAATCAAATTCTTCGTATTTAGCATACATTGCAAACTTACAAATAAAATGATTACAATTGAATATTTACTCGTTACATATAATATAAATCGTTTTATTTATTTCAATTTTATTTCTTGTTATAAATTAATGAGTACAATTGTAGGTCTTGGTACAAAGAAACCCTTAAATATCATTCAAGCGCCTGTAGTCCCAGATATTAAACAAGCCGTACCTAGATTTGTATGGAGTAGAAAATATTGGAAAGTAGATGAAGGTAGAACATTGAGAGCTTTAGAAGGTAATACACAACTATATGAGAATGCTGTACTAGTACAGCCTAGAGATTACAATAAAACTGTTTATGGTATTAGTTCTCATAAAGATGTAGTAAATAAAAACTTTAGACCTCCTCTAATAACTAGAGATGATGTTTTACCTCAAAATAGACTTCCTAGAAAGCTTGTAGTTCCTAGAATAAATCCTGGTACTGCAAATGATACTGGTGGTACAGGAGGATTTGAAGCTCAAAATGGAAGACCTAGTGATATTAGTAAACATTTAACAAATAGAGTAAAAGATCAAGAATGGAGACAGACTTTTTATATGCCTATATCAGCTCCAGAAGATAACTCTATATTACCCGATTTAGTTATTAAAAGACCAAATTACTCTGCAGATGCAGGAAGAGAATTAAACAAAGTTATTAATATACAAGAAGATAGAGACTTTGAAATAATAGATAAAAATGTTTTAGCTGAAAATAAAGTAAATTTCAAAATAAGTTCTGGTAACGAAATGCCTATAAAAATAGGAGGAAGTATAGATTCACAAGATATAGAATTAATAGAGAACAGACCTAGCGTTTCTGCAGCCAGTGGGTTTAGTGGGTTTTTACAGAATGGATCTGTTAGAGAAGATTTTGAATTACTTGATAATCGTCCGAATGTTTCTGCTGGAAGTGGATATAGTGGATTTTTACAGAACGGAGCTATTAGAGAAGATTTTGAATTACTTGATAATCGTCCAAATGTCTCTGTAAATAGCGGTTACAGTGGTCCTATTATGGAAGATCCTACAAATTACGAAAGAACAAATGATGATCTATCTGTAGTGCATGAGTCCAGACCAAGATATTCATATACTGTACCAAATGCTTCTTCTGGAATAGCACAGAATAATAAAATTAAATATAATTTCAAAACAAAGATTAGTAACTTTGGCGAAGTGAAAACCGGAGGTTATCAACCTAGAATAGGTATAGACACAACTAGTGTACGATTACGAGAGAAAGCTGCAAAAACTAGTACAAGATTTTAAGTTACATCACTAATTATAGTGATGTAAAATACATTTAAGTTTTCATTGTTTTTCGAACCTTTTGATACAAACTATACATTCGTAATAAATATTCAAAACTCATAGATATTGTAATTAACAAGAATATAAATAATGGAAAAAACAAAGATGTATTTATAGTACAACCACACACTATACATAATAAAAATAAAACTATCATAAGTTGATTCAATAAATTTGTTTTCATTTCTTTCAATAAAACTTACAAAAATAATATTAATTATTTTTCAATTTTATAACCTTAAAAAGATATATACTATAATATATATGTCTATCAAATTTAATATAAATGCCAAAGATGTTATTTCTAATTTTTATTTTAAGGAAAATACAAAGAAATTAAAAATTATAAAGAAAAAAGAAAAATTAGATTACGATCTCGATAATTCCCAGAGATGTAATATATTTTTAGATCTCCATAAAATGAAGAATAAATATTGGATGAATATGTTTGATACTTTTCAAGGACCTTTACCTTTATCTACGACTAAACCTTGTAGATGGTGTCATTTGACCTATACTACAATTCCATTAGGTTGTCCTGTTAAATATCACAGTAATATATCTGAAGATGATACATCTATTGTTCATAAGATTTGGAAAGATAGATTCCTTTCTTATCTTAAAGAAATGAATTTAAATAATGACTCTACAGAATTCTTCGAAACTGTAGGTAAATTTTGCGGCTTTTGTTGTATAAAAGGATATATAATAGAGCAGATTAAAAAGAATAAAAATTCGATATATAAAAATTCTCTTAGTCTTTTGACTCTAATGTATATAAAATATAATTTACTTGAAACTACAATGCCTATTGTAAATATTCCTATAGCTCTTCCTCATACATCTTTAATTTTATACGACGGACATTTAACTGTAGAAAAGTATAGAGAACAATTAGGAAATTTCTCTTATACAGAGACGCCAAATATTAAAAGACCTTTACTTTTTAGTTGTTCTGAATATCTCAAAGAGATAAAATATAATTAAAAACAGTAGAAATAATATACAATGAGTACAATAATTACTACTAAAGATGATTACATATATTTAAACGGTAAAAACACTCAAATATCGTCAGATGGTAATATAAATATAAGTTCTTGCAGTGATAAAGATTACGTGATTATTAATGGTTCAAAAATAAGAATAAATAATACATTAGCGCCTTCAAATAAAACGTTATTCAATATATTAATTACAGCAGGAATAATAGGACTAGGCATAATCCTCACAATTAAATATATTAAAAATTGAAAATCTCTTATAATATATTATAAGAGATGATACAATGAGTTCAATTAAATATAATTTGACTAGAGAAAACATTAAAGAATTAATAAATAAAGCTTCTTCGCTTACCATTGACGAAAATGTGTTAAATAAACTGTTATCTATGTATTATAGTAAAAGAATTTTAATTACAGGAAGTAGAAATTACTCAGATAGAAAAGTGTTTAAAAAAGTATTCTCTAAACTTGATAAGAAATTTCTTCCAAATGAAACTCTAATAATTCATGGAGATTGTAGAGGATCTGATAAAATAGGAGGAGATGTAGCAGAAAAACTAGGTTATGATATAGCTAGGTATCCTGCAGATTGGAATAAATATAATAGAGCTGCAGGGCCTATTAGAAATAAAATTATGGTAGATTTATTAAACAAAAACATAGACATCGTTTTAGCGTTCAAACATACTATAAAAGAAGACAAATCTGGTACTGACAATACTATAACATTAGCTAGAAAAAGAGGATTAAATATATACTATTGTTCTATAGAAGGAGAATTAATAGATATATCTATTGATATTGATATAGTAGAATTCTATGATAGTATAAAAAATGAGTATATAGAATTCTCAAACTTTGCTAGGAGAGAAGTTACACTTTATAATGTTACTTATCCTACCTCAGAACATTGTTACCAAGCTTTAAAAATATGTAATAAAGATTTTGGTGAAGGAACTCCTAAAGATATGGGATCGAAAAAAGATAGAGAATGGTATAGAGATAAAATAATAAAAGCAAATACTCCTTATAAAACCAAAGTATTAGGACATCAAAAATTGCTAGGAGCTTACTCTCATAAATGGTATCTTTGCGAGAATGATAAAACATTGTTGTCAGATATAATACAAGAAAGTAAAAAGAGAGGTATAAAATACAGACAAGATTGGGATTTAATAAAAGATAGAGTAATGTATATAATAGTAAAAGCTAAGTTCGAACAACATGACGATTTGAAAGAATTATTAATTAGTACAAAAGATAGAGAAATTAGAGAATCTTCTCCTTCAGATTATTATTGGGGAAGTGGTAAGGATAATTCGGGTAAAAACATATTGGGTAAAATACTAATGAAAATTAGAAAAGAATTAATTAAAAATTGAAATTACTTCTCTTGTATCTACATACAAGAGATAATACTATAATGGGTAATAGTAAATCCAAAGCGTCTAAACGTGACAAGATTATATTTTCTAAGATTGTCAATGAACCTAAAGAAGAAGGAGATGATGAAGAGTTATACCCAAATTATTTGAAATTAGAAAATGTTTGTTTTGTCAAGTATTATACTTGTAGACATATCACAGAAGGCAAAAAAGGAATTTTATTCATTAAAAACAATGATTTTGAGTTTGAGATAAAAGTTAATAGAGCTATTATGACAGAAACGGATCCTAGAGATTCTATCTATATAACAAAATACAATGATCTTTCTCCTTGTAGATATGTTTTATTAAGAATTACTAAATCTTCCATAATTAATCCAACTATTTCAAGCATAAAAGAATATAAAATAAATTATATCGGAAATGATGTAAAATATATGAATATTTCTTGTATAATAAACAAAATAAATATAATTGTTCGTATAAAAGATATCGGAGATTCTGTATACAAGTTTTGTAAAACTCCTCTTTATAACACGAAGGATATATTAAAACATATCGAAAAATCTATCCATAGTATTACAGATACAACTGAGCCTATATTCGATTATAGTTCTTTCGATGAAATAGCCCCACCGCAGTACGTCAGATAAAGTGTAAAATAATTTACTTCACTATTAAGTGAAGTAAAATAACTAATAACTCAATAGTTATTTTACTCAAGATTCATAGATCATTAATCTCTAGAAATGTACTCTATCCCATAAGAAGAAGATAAAGTTTTTATAGCTCTTTTAGCAGCTTCATTCTTGGCTTCATTTTTATTTATATTACTATATTCTGCAAGTTTTATTCTATTTTTAAGAATCTTTGTTTTGTCTCCAAGAGGATAACCGTATACTATTACTTTATGTTCTGGATTGTCTTCTGATTTTTCTATAATAACAAAGTCTTTACCTCTAGTAGAAAATTGCCATTTCTTAGCATCATATATTTCCTTGAGTATAGCTATAGGACCCATTAAAGAAACATCATCTGTAGGTATATCTACAGTATCTAAAAACGATGATACAATATTATAGCAAACTCCTACTCCAGTTCCTACAGGATAAATCTCTTCTATAATTTCACACAAGCAACCGTTAAAAGATTCGAATAAATCTTGCAGTATAGATAAGTACTCTTCATCTTTGTATTTATCTTCTGTATTGTTTACAATATCTTGAATCTCTTGCCCGTATCTAACGTGTTTTTCAAATCCACTGTCAATCACGAAGGGAGTATATTGTTTATTTGAAGTAATAAAATGGTGTATTCTTGTCAATTGTTTAGGACTTTTAGTTTCAGGAAATCTTTTCTTTATGTAAGTTGCAGAACATAAATTTACCACTCGATCTCCTGAAAATTCGTAAGACTCGTAATTGTTTTCACTATCGAATGATTCGTGAGTGAAAGCAGTTCTAAATTTAGTCAAGTTTTCAGGAGAAGTTAAAAGATCTATATTTTTAACAGATATTCTAGATCTTTTCAACAGAGAGATTATAAAGCTTTTAAATTCAGATTTGGAAGACATTGTTACTAAATAATTATATTTAATAAACGATGAAAATTAATAGAAAATTGATTGAAAATTTCAATTTTATTATTTTATTTAAATGTGTATGAAAATGTTTATAAAAAATAAATCTTGATAAAATTATCAAGATTTTTATGTATACTTGTAAATAACAAAGAAACATATAGCAAATATAGCTATCCGTAACATGTACCATGTAATTTGATTTTGTAAAAATGGTATAAAATGAGACATATTCTCTGTTAAAGGATTAGACAAAGCTATAAATAATAATGTAGTGTAAAATACAAGATATAAAATACTCTTTTTTTTGTCATGATTCTCTTCTTGAGGATCAAAGTATTTTTCAATAATTTTCTCTTCTAATTCTGATGGAACTGTATCTTCCTTTTCAGGTAACTCGGAAAGTTTATCCATTACAACTAATACAATATTGTTTAAATTAATAATAAATCACATCACTTTCGTGATGTGGAGGTTGATAAATTATTCTTCAACATCTTCAGACTCGTCTTCAGAGACTGGTTTTGGAGGAGGTTTCTTTACAACTTTCTTTGGAACCAAATCACTTTTAACGGCAGGTTTAACTGCTACTTTAGCGGGAGTTTTAACGACTACTTTTGCTTTAGGGGCAGGTTTTGGAGGAGTATTCTCTTCTTCAAAGTCTTTATCGCCTTCGCCAGGTTCCCCTTCAGATTCGCTACTTGCTGGAGGAGGTACAGGTCTATTAAGTTTCTTTTTTACAACATTTTTTAGTTTATTTATTTTACTATTATCTGCACCAGATTGAAAATCATCATTTTCTTCAGAGGAATCAGGCTCTGAATTCTTTTCTTCGCGATTCTCAGTATCTTCATCATCCTCTTCTGGTGCCTCATTTCTTGGCAACAATTTTTGCTTAACAGCTCCTCTATTTGGAGTGAAATTAAATTGATCTATAGCTAATTGAGCGGAACCTCCATATGGGTTTTCGCCGTGAGTTCCCCAATAAACAGACTTAACATGAATACATGGTTCGACGATACCTGGAGTATCCAAGTATTTTAACGCGGGAACTTTCTTGTCTCCTGGACCATAACATTCGGTAGTAATCTTGTCAATCTTTTTAGTGACTTTATCCTTATGGTCCTGTAATTTACAGTAAGTTTTAGCTGGTTTAGACATATCTGGAATCTTTTTCTTCTTCTTTTTATCAGAAGGATCAAGTATAGTTGAATAAGAATATAATGGTTTTACTCCATCTAATCCCTTATCTAAAAACATACAAGCAGATCTGGGAATATCCTCTATACCTTCCCCTTTCTTGTAAAAATTTGCAATGGCTTTTCTTAATAAATCGCAAGAAGAAATCCAATCCTTCTCATTCTTCGTTGGGTTATTAATTGTTTGCATAGTAGTAGCAGAATAGGCTATTTGATAATTTTTAATATTATCATCGTTTTGTTTATCTTTGGGCATTGTTGCATCCCAAGCTGCGTTTACACCAAAACAGCTTTGTTTTGGAGGAGTAATATATAAATCACACTCCTCTCCTTTATCATTGAGAATAGTTACATCTGAACTGGTAAATTTAGCTGCACCACCATTAATATCTATAGTTTTAGCAGGACCTATAATAATTTTATGGGCTTTAGTTAGGGCTTTAGTAGAAAACGCGGGACGATTAGGCTTGTACATGGCTTATTATAAATAAAAATAATATTTAAATGAAAATAAACGAATTATGATTTAATGAATTTATTAAATAATACAAATCAATTTTTATTGTATTTATTCTTTTTATACTGTATTTTGTTGAGAATTTTATTCATCTCCTTCGGAGATGTGCTCTATAAAATTAACAAGAATACATTTTAATTCTTTTGGTAATTCATCTAGATTTATTACTGTACTATTTTTATCGCATTTTATTGAGTAAGGTAACTCAATAGTATCAATCGAATCTTGTTCAGTCTCTCTTAGAGAGTGTTCGAATATTAATAATACTACAGCTTCTTGTTGTTTTTTATTTAATTTTTTAATATTTATTTTTAAATCTGATATATTCTCTTTAGTAAGTTTTCTCTTCTTTAATAAAGTATCATATAGCATATATTTTTCTCTAATCATTATATATACTATACTAACAATCTTTAATTAATACATCATATTTTATGATGTATCCTTATAAGTATTAAGAATTTTTTTTAATTATTTCATATAATCTCATAGAAATAAAATCTTCATATTCTCCTAAAAAAGTCTCCATAGACATGTACAATGTAAAATTCTTATTTACTTTTCTTAATAATTTACTAGAAACATCTTCAAAATCTAACTTGTAATTTTTCTCCAAGAAATCATCTATATATGATTTAATTTTAGTTCTCTGGGTATTCCAAGTATAATATTCGTTACTTGTTCTCTTTCTTTTCTTGTAAGATCTTTTTGGAATATTGTTAGATATAATAGGCTCTATATGTTTTACATTTTTTAAATTGTTACTTATCTCTAATAAAGCGTCAGAAGATATTTCAGGAAATAAGGAGTCTAATTCTTTAGTAGTTCCCAAAGCCTCCATAATTTTTACTTTTTCTTCAAATTCTTCTGAACGAATTTCACCATTTAATTGTTCTACTAAATTATCTGCAAAAGATAATAGTTCATCTGGGGATAAAAGAGATACTGTATCAGATAGAGACTCCATTTTTGTACTTTTACTATAAACTATAACTAAATATTATTTCAATTTTTATTAATAATTTATATAAGAGGACAATTTTTTACAATTCCATTGTTTTCTCTTATAGTTTCCTTTAATACTTTTATTTGTCCTGGTAAATCACCTGCATTAAAACAATTATTTTCATTGTTAAAATAACAGATACAAGTTGAATTTCCATTATAATACCATAGTTTATCATCGTGTGTCAATTTCGATATCTCTTCTTCTGTAAATCCTTCCTTTGTAAATAAATCCTTATCACTTTCTAGTTCTAAATCTTGTCTATCGTTTGACACATATAAATATACTAAAAAAATGGAAATTAAAATCAAGCTACTAAAGAATAATTGTAAGTGAGAACTCATTAAATAAAAAACAAGATAAATTAAATATAATATAAACTATAATATATGGGTATAAAAGATTTATATAAAGCTCTAGAGAAATTTGCACCAGGATCTGTTATAATATTAGAGTTATCTTACTTTGATGGATATAGAATAGCTATAGATATATCTGTTTTTCTCTACAGATATATTCTATCCGCAGGTCCTAAACTATGGATAAATACATTTATAATATTTCTTTGTATATTGAAGGAGTTTAATATGAAACCTATATTTGTATTTGATGGACCGGATTGTCCTATCGAGAAACGCGAAGAACAATTACGAAGAAGAGAAGAAACTGCTAAAATTATAGAGAAAATAAAAGAAGCTAAAAGATTACTGTTAAAACTAACTGGAAAACCAGCCGAATATCTTACAGAGTCTTTAGCCAGTAAAATCAAAAAACTAATGAATAGGAAAAGAAATGAAGATCCTACAAATTACACTAATATAAAAAGCGTAATATCTTCTCTACAAACCTTTATAACAAAAAAAGAAGGTCAAACTATCCCAATTACTCAAGAATTTGCACAGAAAGCTAAACAATTAATTGAAGCGTTAGGATGGAGATGTTTACAGGCTACCGGTGAAGCTGAAACTTTATGCTGTTATTTAGCAATAAAAGGATACGTCGATTCTGTACTGACAGAAGATACAGATGTCACAGCTTATGGTACTCCATTATCCCTAACAAAAATAGATTTAACAAATAAAACAGTTACTGTACTAAAACACGATGTAATATGCGATAAATTAGGCTTTGATTTAGAGTTAAATAAACACCAATTTAGAGATTTTTGTATATTATTGAGTTGTGATTATAATCACAGAATAAAAGTATTGTCTACAGCGAAGAAGCCAAAGGCGACAGCACGGTATAAATGCGTCGGCATGGTAGCGGCTTATGGGTTAATTAAACAATATAAAAAGATAGAAAATATAGAGTCAATTTGCGAAGATATATCTGTTTGTAAATACAAGAGATGTAGAGAGCTATTTACAGTACCTAAAAATCTAGATTGGCTAAATAGTGTAAAAATATTGAACAAACCTATAGATGAAGAGAAATTAGAAGCATTTCTTGATAAAAACAGAGTAAATATTAAATTAGACTATATTTTGGAGAAATTCAAACCTGTAGAGATAATGTATAAGCTAGATGATCTTAATTTTGATACTGAAAGCGACGAAGAATAATTAACAAGAAAATACATCATAGTTTTTATGATGTATATAAAGATTAGTATTTAAGATTCAATATCTTTTATCTCTGAATCATCTCTAGTATATTTTTTATATATCGTATGAGAAAGACTCGCTAAAGACACTGGGATTACAAAAGGGAGTCCAATATAAAATAATCCACTTCCTACTCCTGCGATAGCTATAGATGTTTTATAATGAGGAATATATTTATTACTATCATAATAGGCTAAACTTGTTACTCCCGCTATTCCTCCTGAAACAACAAGTGCAAAATCTGTAAAGTTTAATTCATTATAATGTTGAACTATACATTGTTTATAACCACAAGCGAAGCGTTTAAATATATTAGACATTTTAAAATATTAATTAATAGATTATAGAAAAGATAAAATAATTTTCAATTTTATTAGTATATATAATTTTATTTCAATTTATTAGAATAATTATTATTAAATTAATTAATAATGAGTCATCAGAGATTTTGGTTGGATGATATAAAAGCTTTATGTTCAGACTGTAGATTCATACCAATGAACAATATGGATAAAGATGAAAAATTAAATTCGTTGACCAGATTAGCTATTATAATATCAATAGCCATGTTTGCATCTAATATAAAATATTGGCTATGTTTTTTACTATTTTCTGTTTTAATTATAGTTGTCATAAAATACCACAAAAAGTTTGAAACTGAAGGTTTTTCAGTGACTCCCACTTATCAATCTACAGATTTCAATCAAACAATTGTTTCACCTACATTTGCAGAAGAATGGAATATTATTCCTCCAACATACGATCTTCAAGAATCTGTACCAGAAGATTCAATAGATATGTTAGAGCCATTGACTAGATCAAGTTATCCTTATGGTCAATATTTATCTACTACAAATTTGTTACCATCTGACGAATATAATGTTCGAATGAGTTCCGGCTTACAATCTGCTAAAGAATATGCCAATAGTTCATTTCTTAGAAACGATTTAGCATTCAAAGAGAATATGACTAGAATTTATAGAAAGAAACTTAATCGTAGATTTCGTAATAGTAATTGTGGAGATAGCTTTTCACCATTTAGTTCATATTAAATTACTCAATTTCATCATAATTATGATGAAATTCACTATATGAGATTGGCTCCCCATTCGATATCATTAATAGCTTTGACAGTTAAAGTCCGAATGTCTGTTTCTTCTGGTTTTCTAGGAATTAAAGATTTGACACATTCGTTAGAGATAGATTCAGGATCATTATCGATTACGCTTGGTACTAAATTATCTAATAAACAGTCTTTTAATTTCTCTTTATTTGCTTGAGGAAATAATACATCTAAAGTAGGCCTATAAACTATATAGTTTAAAGTTTTCAAGATAAAACATTCTGCATTTATAAGCTGTTCTTCAGTGAAAGCTCCTGCTGCAACTTCAACGTAATCCTCGGCATTTCTACTATACGCTTCTAACAATTTCGAAGATATTGAAAGGCAAGCACTTCCATAAAATCGTAGAGTCATTTTAGTTATTCCATTAAATGAAGACCAAAATCTATCCATAATATCTATAGCTAAAAACCAAGTATTATCTTTATATTCGAATGCCTTTGCCTTTGCAACATCCTTTAACCATTTATACAATATTTTTCGCATTTTAATATTTGTCTCTGTAAACATAGGGTTTATATTGAAAGGTTTATATTCTAGAAAAAGTCGAGGACAATCAAAAACTAAATCGGTAAATAAATCTCTAAATAATTCAATCAATTCTTTAGCTGTACTTCTAGAAGAAGGATTTATTTTCAAACATTTCTTTATTAAATAGGCTATATTTTTGTTTTCCATTTCGTTTAATTTTGTAGTGATATATTTATGATTATTTGCTAAAGCTAATGTATTAGCTTCTGCAAAAGATTTATTGTCAAAAAATAAATATTTTTCCATATAAAGCTCATAAATTATACAACCAACTGACCAAATATCTACCTCATAAGAATACGCTACGTTTTGTTGTTTTAGTAATTCAGGAGGTCTATAGGGAACTGTTATTACACTATCATTTTGATAAATATCATTAGGAACTATAGTAGCCAATCCAAAGTCAGCTATTTTTAGTGTACTATCCACAATAAGTAAATTATCAGGCTTAAGATCTAGATGAATTATTTTATTTGTGTGTAAATAATTTACTCCACATAATAGCTCAAAAACGTATCTCAATTTAACATCGTCGTCTCCTTTAAATTTCTTAAGAGAACTATCTGCCAACTCTAATATAACTTCTACCTTACATTCTTCTACCATTAAATCTCTAGCAGTTACAATATTGGGATGATTTGCTCTCTGTAAAATATCTAACTCTTTGATTACATCTTTTGGTATTCCTTCAGCTTTTTCATACAGAAAAGTTTTCATCGCATAATCTTGGTCAGTCTCTATATTTTTAACCTTAAAAACCTTACCATATGCGCCTTGTCCTAAAACGGATAATTTCTTATATTTACCGTTAGATTCTCCTAAAAATTTAGGAAAATATTTCTCTATAATTCTTTTAATTTTATTATCAGAAGATTCGTATATTTCTTTATCAGGAACTGCTCCAGCTTTTAATAATAATTCTGCTACATCAGGATTATTAGTTCTATCTATAGCAACTTCTAGTCTTTTATTCGCTCCTCTTTCTAGTAACAATTTTACCATAGGAATATTTTCTATATTTGCGGCTATAATCATAGCTCTTCCATTGTACATATTAACATCTGCTCCTTTATTTAATCTATCTTCAGCATCGCAAATATTACCTTCAGTAACATCGTTAATAAATAAAGAATTTAATTTATCAATGTCAGACATATTAATAAATAGAAAAGATTTATTTGAATTACTTATTAAAATTAATAAATAATTATTTTCAATTTTATAGTAAAGATTTGACACATTCATTAGAGATAGATTTAGGATCATTATCTATTACACTTGGTACTAGATTGTTTATTAAACATTCTTGTAATTTCTCTTTATCTGCTTTAGGAAATAATACATTCAAAGTTGGTCTGTAAACTATATAGTTTAAAGTTTTTAAGATAAAACATTCTGCATTTATAAGCTGTGTTTCAGTAAAAAAATTAGCTGATACTCTTACATAATCTAAAGGTTTAGGATGATAATACTCTATTAATTTATTAGATATCGAGAAACAAGCGCATGCATATAATTGTAAAGTTTTTGTAGAAGGTTCAAATAAGGACCAAAATCTGTCCATGAGATCTATAGCTAGAAACCATGTATTTTCATTTGTACTGAAATGCTTTTTCTTTGCAACATCCTTTAACCATTTATACAATGTGTATCGCATTTTAATATTTGTCCCTGTAAATATAGGGTTTATATTAAAAGGTTTATATTCTAGAAAAAGCTCGGAACATTTATAGGGAGCATTGAATAATTCGTGAAATAATTGTAATCCTTCTTTAGCTGTAATTCTCGAAGAAGGATTTATTTGTAAACATTTCTTTATTAAATGTGCTATATTTTTATTTTCTATTTCTCCTAGTTTTTTAACAATATACTCAGGATTACTAGCAATTTTTAATATATCGTCTTTACTAAAGGTAAAAACAGATTGATCGTAAAATAAATATTTTTCCATATAAAGCTCATAAATTATACAACCAACTGACCAAATATCTACCTCGTAAGAATACTCTACCTTTTGTTCTTTTAATAATTCAGGAGGTCTATAGGGAGCTGTCATTACAGTATCATTTTGATTTTTATCATTAGGAACTATAGTAGCTAATCCAAAGTCAGCTATTTTTAGTACACCGTTTACAATAAGTAAATTATCAGGCTTAAGATCTAGATGAATTATCTTGTTTATATGTAAATAATTTACCCCGCATAATAACTCAAAAACGTATCTCAATTTAACATCGTCGTCTCCTTTAAATTTCTTAAGAGAACTATCTGCTAATTCTAATATAACTTCTACTTTGCATTCTTCTACCATTAAATCAATAGCTTTTACTACATTAGGATGATTTGCTCTCTGTAAAATATCTAACTCTTTGATTACGTCTTCTGGTATTCCTTCAGCTTTTTCATATAGAAAAGTTTTCATCGCATAATCTTGGTCAGTCTCTATATTTTTAACCTTAAAAACCTTACCATATACGCCTTGTCCTAATACAGATAATTTCTTATATTTATCGTTAGATTCTCCTAGAAATTTAGGAAAATATTTCTCTATAATTCTCTTGATTTTATTATCAGCATTTTCGTATATTTCTTTATCAGGAACTGCTCCAGCTTTTAATAATAATTTCACTATATCAGGATTGTTAGTTTTATCTATAGCAACTTCTAGTCTTTTATTTATTCCTCTTTTCAGTAACAATTTTACCATAGGAATATTTTCTATATTTGCGTCTATAAGTATAGCTCTTCCATTATCTATATTAACATCTGCTCCTTTATCTAAAGCTTTTTTTATAAGGTCTACATCTCTAGCAATTAAAGCATCTCTAAATTCATTGTTTAATTCTTCTTTGGTTAACGGACTATGATTTATTTTACTTGGAGACTTGTCAGGTATAGGTATTTGGAACATTATATATAACAAATAAATTTTATTTGTTATATATACAAAATATATTTATTCACAAGTTTTATAAACGATTTATAAATATATTTCTCGAAATTTGAATGATATTTTCTTCTCCATCTTCATCGCCTTCTCCATCGCTGTCGTCCTCAAAGTTTTCTATACATTTTGAAGCATTGTGTAAAACTGTGATACTTAATATTGAACTAAACATTCCTTCGTCTAAACATGGACATTTACCTTCTATCTCTATTGTTATTTCTTTTGGGAATAAATATGAAGGAAGTCGAAGATAAGTCATTGCAAAAAACGACGAGATACATTCTTCATATATATGAGTATCATTATCTTCTTCAGAATGTAGGGATTCTATCAACTCTTTTCTCTCTTCTTGTTCTACCTCTAACTTGTAATTTTTATCATTTTTATTGATTTTATTAATTATCTCTTCTGGTAAATTGGACATGATATTTCTACAACAAGGACATTTACTATTAACCATATTCTCTGCACATTGTAGGTGAATATAGTGAGAACAGTCTAATTTATAGAGCAAACCGTATTCCTTACATACAGGGCATTCTTTAGCCATTTTATGCATATAACAAAAGTCTGTGTCTTTCCAGCGACTATTTGAACAGTTTTTACCATCTTTTCGTTTACATTTACAGCCCATTACAATTAAGATTTATAATATTTAGGTAATTATAATTTTGTATCTTTATAATGAGCGAAGATTACGAACAAGAATACATATATGAGGAATCTAAAGGAGATTACGAAGAAAGAGACGAAGAAGATGAGGAACCTGATTATACTGGAGAAAATGAACCTGAAGATTATGAAGGTGGAGGCGAAGAAGTAGATTATATAGATTACAAAGCAGGATTCAAAGATTTAGATAGAATAGGAGGTAAGGGAAAATTAACAGGAGAATTAGGAGATATAGAGAGAAGATCAAGAGATCCCAAACAAAGAGCTTTAGATGAAGCTAAAGTAATAATTACTAAAATAAATCCTCCTGTATCTCCAGCTGAATTTGAAAAAATACTTGAAAATTTAGCAGATATTACAAACATAGAGTATAAAAACATAGGAGTAATGACTATTGCAATGTATGGGTACATTTCAGGCTATTCTTTAAACAAAAAAGATATTGTAAATTTACACAATATCCTAGTGAATACTATAAAAATAAACGAAGAGGTTAAAACCATGAAGAAAGAACAAGTATTGATAAATTTAAAAATAGAGCTAGTGAGATACATGAGAATAATAGAGAAGGAAATTATATAATTTCCTTCTTAGTAATTTACCAAGATAAAAATTGAAATTAAAAATTATATTTATTATAAATAATATACAATAAAATGTCGATTTCTAATACTTTCGATTCTGATGTAAATTGGGTAAAATTACTCAATAATAAATTAGTAATAAATGATCTCGTACAACATGGAATAAAAGAATCAAATAATTCTAATATAGTGTTTCATGGAAGCTTTTGCGTTGGAAAATATCTTCATAATCTTATAGATGAAGAAACCATAGATTTAGTGAGTATTAATCTTAAATTATCAAATAAAATTCATAATTCATTTAGAGGAGATTTAAGTAAATTTGTAGGTAAAGGATTGGGTTATCAACGTCATTATAATACTATAGAGCAATATTTAGATGATCATACTCCTGTAAAAAACAAGATAAATATTTATTATATTGGAGATGTTTCTTCTAGTACAAAAAACGAGAAATATTATAGTGTACATTGGAATTGTTTTATTGTAGATTTTACAGTTATAGAAAACGAAGGAATTTCAATATGGTATGATCCTTCATACGATGAGTCTCAAGTAGAAGATTATAATAATTTCGATCAAAGTCTTAAAAGTTTTGTAGAGTCTCTTTTAGTACATAAATACAGTGTAAAAAATTGTCAAACAATCTGCAGTAAACACAGAGCGCAACAAATTGTAAATCCAGAGTTTGATAGTGTAGATATCTTTTGTCAAACTTATTGTATATTTTTTTCATTAAATTATATAGAAAATAATTTAGAGAAATATTTGAATATAAATTATCCTTTATACCAGGCACATGTACTAAAAAGTTGGATATATTGTATACTACAAAATATGGATGAATATAAAACTTATCACACTGAAAATAGATATAGTGGATTATTATACTGTAGAATTGAGGATAAATTTGATACGATAAAAGTCGAACCAATCGTTAGATTAAAAAGACTGGAAAAAACTTGTACAAAAACTGTGGTAGATTATTTTTATGAAAATTAATTATCTTTACATTATCAATTGATAATGTAATGTCTATAAACAATACATTTGACTGCGACGTAAATTGGGTAAAATTACTAAATAATAAATTAGTAATAAAAGACTTTGTGGATTATATTGTAAAAGATTCCAAAAATAAAGATGTCCTATTTCACGGAAGCTTTATTTGCGGATTAAAACTCCATTCACTTATAGACGAAGAAACTGTAGATTTAGTAAGCCCGAATCTTAAATTATCTGATAAAATACATACAGTTTATAAACATAAATTTGTGGGAAAAGGATTGGGATTTCAACGTCATTATAATACAGTAGAACAATATTTAGATGATCATACTCCTGTAAAAAATAAGATAAATATTTACTTTATAGGATATGCTATAGGAGAAGGAAAATATCTTTCTATACATTGGAATAGTTTTGTAGTCGATTTTCCTGATAAGAAAAAAGGATTTATATTATGGTACGATCCCGCGTATGATGAAGAGCAAAAAGAAACAGGACTTTATTATAATTTCGATCAAACTTTGAGAAAATCTACAGAAAAATTAATATCTTTTAGATACAATGTAGAAGTATACGGACTTGTCTATGGAAAATACAGAGCACAACAAGTTTGCGATGAATCCTATGAAAGCGTAGATATATTCTGTCAAACTTGGATTCTTTTTTTTCTGAGTAGTTATATAGAAGAAAATAAATCAAATAAAAAACTTAGTACTTGGAGAAAATTTCTAGATATAAATTACGATAGACATCAGAATAAAGTATTAAAAAGTTGGATAAATTGTGTTCTATCAAATATGAAAGATTATAAAGATTACCCTTCTCTACCTATGTATGAAGGATTATTATATTGTAGAGTTCAACGGAAAGACAGGGTCAAACTAGAACCAACTATTAAGATTAAAAAGGATAAGAATAGCTCCTGTGTAAAAAGTGTAGTAGATTATTTCTATGAACATTAGTACATTTTTACAACTTCTAAAGTAATGTAAATTTAATTAATTTAAGAATTAGTATATAATTTATTAGTAATGTCTAACAATAAAAGTATAAGAGATGGAGTTTTTGATAGTATCACAACCTCTAGTTTAACTGTAACCAATAATTCCAATAATATTACTACTCTCAATGATACTATTATAAATGGTAATATAACTTTATCGAACGGTATTACCGTAAATATTACACTAGTTAGTCCTAATAGTTCTTTATTTCAATATACTGTACTCCCTACAGATTATATTTTAAGTATAAATACTCTTATATTTCCTTGTACAATTTTATTACCAAATGCTTCACTGAGTATAAAAGGACAAATTTATATTATAAAAGATGTATCAGGTAATGCTTACTATAACAATATAACAATTACTACTGTTGGTGGTACACAATTTATTGATGGATCGTTATCTATTGTAATTAATACACAATATGGAATTAAAGCATATTACACCGATGGATATCAGTGGTTAGGTTTAGATGAATCTAGTAGTGGAGCTGGTAGTGGATCTGTTACAAGTTTAATACCAGGAACTGGAATTACTATATCTGGTGCAAATCCTACAGTAACTCCTATAGTAGGATTGTCAACTGTAGGTATAACTAGTGCTGGTGCATATACACCTGGTGCTAGTTTTAATGTAGATACTTTTGGTAGAATCACTTCTGCAACTAACGGTAATAATACATTCAATGGTACAGTGAATATTAATGGGAATTTAAATATGAATAGTAATAGTATTCTAAATGTAGTATCTGGAACAGCAGGAACTTCTCTAGTAAATAAAAGCTATGTCGACGGTATAGCTTCTGGTTTAGTTCTTAAACAAAATTGTAATTATGCTACAACTGGTAATTTATCTGGAGCGGCAACATCTTATGTTCAAACATTTATTTGTAGCACTATTAGCGGAAATGTAAATATAACAACTAGTAGTAGTTTTCCTAATTTAACTAGTTATTATGTTTCTGGACCAGGTATCACAAATGAAACTACAGTTGTATCTAATGGAACTAATACATTAATTTTAAGTTTAGCAGCTACAGCTACAAATTCTTCTGTAACTTTAACATTTACATATAATACTATAATTACTCTTTCTTTAGGCACAATGATAGATGGTCAAACTATGAACACAAGCGATAGATGTTTAGTTAAAAATCAGACTAATGGAATTCAGAATGGTATTTATGTTGTTACTGTAGGTGGAAGTAATATACAATTGACTAGATCTTTGGATACAAATATCTCCGCGGAAGTAGTACAAGGAATTTTTACATTTATTCAAACTGGAACTACTAATATTAACACAGGTTGGGTTTTAATAACATCTCCTCCTATAATTCTAGAGAATACTTCATTGTTATTTACTCAATTTTCTGGTGCAGGAAGCATCACAGCAAATAATGGATTAATAATTACTGGAGGAGCTGTAGGTATAAATTCTTTAACAGGGTCTAATTTACAATTAACAAATTCGAATACAGTTTTAGATATCAAAAGCTCTAGTATACCTAATCAAGTATTATTAAGTAGCGGAAATGTAAGTACACCTCCTATTTATGGACCTTTACCGTTAAATGCTACAACACCTGTAATAACAGGTACTTTACCTATATCTAACGGAGGAACTAATAATACTAACTTTGGTAACAATCAAGTAATTGTTAGTAACAATACTGGTACAACTTTATTAGGAACAAATTCTCCGAATATTACAAGTATAATAACTACTAATAATGGTACTCTAACATTTCCTACAAGTTTAGGAGGTATAAATATAGATACTTTAGTAGGCAGATCTACATCAGATATATTAACTAATAAAACAATGTCTAGTGTTATTACTCTATCTGGTGGCACTCTTGATTTTCCTCTATTAAATTCTACTACTATTGATACTCTTATTGGAGCAAATACTTCTGCAACTTTAACTAATAAAAATATAACAGATATTACCAATACTGTAAGAGCATCTACTATAGGACCATCTGGAAATGCTGTTTCAGTAGGAGCAGCGCCTTCTAGTTCAAACTATGTTCTACTTACTAATTCAGGAGGAACTAGTGCAAGTTGGGGAAGTTTACCTCCTAGCGTTTCTAGTATAACAGGAGGGTCTAGTAATATTAATATCACAGGAACTTCTTCGGCTCCTATAATAGACGTGAATAATGTTCTAACAAATATGGTTTCTATAACATTATCAGGATTTATATCCATAGTTGGTACAAATTCGTTATTAATTACAGATAATTCTATTCAACAACAAACGGGAGGAACTTTGAACATAGGAGGTGGTTCTTCATCTTCTAATATAGTTTTTTATGCTGGCGCTGATATAGTAGCTGAAGTAAATTCAAACGGATTTGTTATATATAATCCTTTAGATGATACTAGTAAAGTTCTCTTACAATATCCTACTTCAGCTAGTAATACTGTAAACACTCTTACTTTACCTACAGTAACTACTACTTTAGTTGGAGTAAATAATAACGCAACTTTAACTAATAAAGCATTAGTAGCTAATAATATTTATAATGGTAGCAGTTTGCCTATACAATTACCTCTTATTTCGACAACTTTGATAGGTCAAAATACAAACGATACTTTAACTAATAAAATAATAAATTCTATAAATACAAACACTGGTACTCTAACTTTTCCTAGTAATACGAGTACAACTTTAGATGGTGTAAATAACACAGCTACTTTAACTAATAAAACAATTCCTAGTA
>Ga0302280_1000067_pt1 | contig 103040 bp, 111 predicted proteins | sample III_Fen_E1_1_FD_198771 | JGI IMG/M metagenome (GOLD analysis project Ga0302280, IMG submission 198771) | Peat permafrost microbial communities from Stordalen Mire near Abisko, Sweden - III_Fen_E1_1 | ecosystem: Environmental > Terrestrial > Soil > Wetlands > Permafrost | place: Sweden: Abisko... | reverse complement strand
AATATTTTTATACTTTCCTCATCATGTATACAATTATTACCTAAATTTACATACCTCAACTTCTTCATTTCACACAATTCACACGGTATACTTGTCAATTCATTATGATTTAAATCCAAATAGTTCAATTTCACTAAACTACGTATATCTGGAATGGTTGTCAATTTATTATTACCCAACCGCAATGTAGTCAATTTTACCAATTTATTTATATTCAGTGGAATTTCTATTAATTCATTGTAATCTAACCCCAACTCCTTTAAATTTATTAATTCAAATACACCTTCCGGAATTTCGATCAAATTCTCCGCTGATAAATCCAATCTTACTGTATCATTTATATTATAATCAACACCCAAAATATTGACCGACATTTATTCTTACTTTTACTCTTTTCTATTTAATTTAATCAAATTTTCCAACACATTAATCCAAAGATTTATTCTAAATCTGATACAGTCAAATTTAGATTCATATAATAACAGTTGGTAAATCAATGATTTTATTGAAATCTTGATCAGATGCCAACAATGTATCTAACCATAGCACATGCTGTTTATCTATGACACTTTTTAGATAACAACAATATTTGTTGTATGGTTCGAGATGTTGTTTGAAACGTTTCAATAAAAGTTCACGTGTCATCTCATTTCCAATGTCATTTATGACAAATTTTATGACATGTTCACAGTTGTACTCTGTTTGTGGAGCATATCCATTGACATACAATCTATATAACCCATCATTTGATCGAAATAGATGTATATAAATGCTGTTTCCTTTACCATAGAACTTGTGTACTGTCACGATGCCAATACCATATTGTTCTATTACAAACACATCTGGAAACTTAACATTTGTGTATTTGCCATGTATTTTAGGCATTTCCATTGTGTCTGGGAATGGAAATGAAGATGGGAATGAGAATGGGAATGGAATGTGAACATACTCAGATAACTGATCACAAATGCTGTCGTACAATGGAATTCTGACCAAGTCTTGATTTGTATGCTTGACTTTGGAATATGGAAACAATGTAGCAAAATCATTGTCATCATGATTAAGCAAGAAAACATTTTGCTTGCGTTTGAATATGTCCACATATATTTGTTCCTGTTCCAAAACCAAAAATATGTTTGACAGTTTACTGTAAGTAAAATTCAACAATACTTTTGGTTTGGAATATTGCCGAAATATTTCTGGTAGCACAATCTGTACATTGTCTGTAAGTTCCAATAGAATCGAATCGCTCAAAACCCACATGATATGAAGTCTATGTACATTAATATATTAAATATTTTGTAATCAAATTTTTAGAAGATTTGACCCAACCAAAGTCTTTTAGATTTGTTCCAAATATTTTTAGATTTGTTCCAAATATTTTTAGATTTGTTCCAAATATTTTTAAATTGATCAGAATGATTGAAAATTTGATTTAAAAAATATCATTAAATTTTAATATCACATATATTAAAATGAGTAGATTAATTTCAGCATACAAAACAGTGGCAGTGTGTACAGGTAGTGTTATCGCAGGAGGGAATCTGATGTCTACTTTTATTCCAAACAATACCAAACTTGGAAACCCATTCACTTTTAAAGATTCACGAAGTCATAGTAATGGCCATGCCAGTGGACATAGTGGATGTACATACATTACACCACAACCAATATCTGTCATTCAACAAACTGCGTACGCAGTTGTTTTATTTGGTGTGTATTCAGTGGCATCCGTAGTTAAAGGAGCACTTTATGGAATGGCATGGCCACTCTTACCATTTGATATTTATTCCGAATATCATGACAGATGTGGACATATGAATAAATATTTAAATATAGGATATGCTGATTCTGAATATTGTTACAAGGTTAATAGACATCAAGATAAATAATTATTATTATAAATCTTGATCAAATCCTGAAAAATTTTGATTATTTTATCAAATATTCTTTGACTTGAACTCAACAGGTCACACTTTTAGACTTTAAATCGGGAATGACTGATCTTACCAAGGTTGATCTCATTAATAATTCAATCACCAACACCCTATTAACATCATTTATTAGTAGTTCAAATACCTTCACCAAACAATTAACTACGGTCTTATTGATGTCATCAATTGAAGAATTGCGCAAGATCATCGGCGATTTTTTCACTTATGTTCGATCCAATTATAGCACCATTATTAGATCTCCATTGTCATTAGCATACTTAATCTTGGATGGAATTAAGTACATGGTTCATCTTATATTTAACAAATTAATGACTTCCGCATGTTATTTACCACGCCGATGTATCAATGTCTTTAAGAAACCGGTAGATATGAAAGATATGAAAAAAACACAACATCAATCAGTTCCAGATATTCCTATCATACAAACAACAATCAAATTGAGTCCGGCATTTTTCAACAGTTTGATACAATATATCAAAAGTCACGAAACCGAAGGATGTCATTTACGATTTGATGACGAGTTTAGTACACAGATTGCCAATCGACACGAAATCACAGTAGTTAAAAAACTAAATGGATTTACACTGACTTTCGAAGATATGGTCATCAAATCATATGACAATGTGTCAATGAACATTGATTTAATGTCTGGAACTATTATTGATAGCAATATCATGGAATCAGTTAGTTTGGACTGGAGTCGCCCAGAAGGTCACAAATATAAGTCGTTCATAGATTTACTCCCATTGAATAGCACTGTATACAAATTTGTCAAATACTATTCCGATAAACAAATATATACTGATAGTGATGATACGTTTAAGACATGGATAATTGATGCTACCAACAATTTCATTTCATATGAAACAAAAACTGGATGTATGATTTATCGCATTTTGTACCAACTATATTCAATTGGTACAAAATTTTTTGGATATCCAACAAATAACAGTAAATTTTATTTTGAAATGTTAATTTTTTTGGCATATTCCATAAACAGATCATGTGGGTTTTTGGATTATTTGAAAACAGTCGTACGTGATGGAAAAATTATTTTTCCAGACAATACGTCGATCAATATAAATCGTCCAGACTGTTGCGAGTGTTATAATTATTTTTTTCTTAAAAATGATGTTGTGTTTCCATCTAAAACACTTGACATGGTTAACGCAATTGAATATAAGCAAATTTATGAACATCTTTTCCAATCAAATAACCCATCAACAGTCGTTAAACCACAACAAATTATCAAGGAAACTTCAAAAGATTTGTTCAATTTAAGTATTGAAAATTATAATGAAGTTTCTTACAAAAATTTAATTAATGTCATCAATAATCAATGTACCATTCTGGGTGATAAGGTCAAAATTTACCAAGTCATCATGAACAAAACTGTCATTGAAACGTCCATTCCTAATCCAGAATGGGTGAAATTAAACACTTTTATTCGTGAAACATCATCAGAACCAAGCAAAGTAACGCAAGGCAAGGACATTAAGGATGTTACAGATTCAATCCAGAATTCTGACTTACAACTACAACATTTTAATCTAAAACAAAAGTTGCTTGACATTCCTGAAAAGTTACCTCATACCGTTATCGAACGTAAAATGGATGTCAAATATATTACCGAAAAATACAAGTCCATCAACACACTATATTTACGTGAACGCAACTACAACGAATTGTTCAATTTTCTTAACATGTACAAAAACAACCGAAAAACTATGACTGAATATGGTCTTCCAGACAAGTTAGGAATTTTTCTTCATGGACTGCCCGGAACAGGAAAGACCAGCACCATCCTTGCTATTGCCAGTTTCTTAAAGAAAGATATTTACTATGTTGATTTGAAAACCATTGAAACTGACGAAGAATTAACATCAGTATTTAACCATATTAATGATGTGTCTGCCAATGGTGGAATTGTGGTCATTGAAGATATTGATGCTATGACTGATGTTGTTTTAGATCGTAGCAATATTAATATTAGTAAATGTATGTCTAATCCGCGATCTATTTCACTGGCACATTTACTTAATATTCTTCAAGGATCATTGACCAAAGATGGGACTATTTTTATCGTTACCACCAATCACAAGAAACATTTAGATCCAGCATTTGTTCGTGCCGGTCGATTTGACATCGAAATTGAAATGAAAAACGCTGACCGATACCAATGTAAACAAATCTACAATACCTTTATTAAACGTGATTTATCTGATGAAATTTTATCTCTGTTGCCAGAAGACACATTTTCACCTGCTAAATTCATATTCTACATTGCTAAACGATTGTGGCAAATTAATGATGATGACAAAGTTATTATTGATGAATTTTTGGATGAATTAAAACGAGATATGAAAGAATAAAATCATTCATGAATTATTACTTTGTTATTAAAAATTGATTTCCATATTTTTAGATTTTGCTGACGAACAAAATCTTTTAAAAATGGCAACAGTAACTATTTTAGGAATAGAATATCCTATTGCTACAACTACACACTTGGATTTGTCAAACAAAAATTTGACACATATTCCATCCGAAATTAAACAGCTAATAAACTTAGAATATTTATTCTTACAAGATAATCAATTAACTGAAATTTGCCCAGAAATAGGTCAACTAATTAATCTACAATATCTTGAATTACAAAGTAATAGATTGACAACAATTTGCCCACAAATAGCACAGTTAGTTAATCTAAAAACAATTAATTTAAACGATAACTACATTTTTGATAAAAACAGTTTACTAATATTCAAGAAATTAAAAGTAGATCGTAAATCTATACTCAATCAGTTTTTGGATGATGAAAGTTTAGATTTTCCCATAACAATTATGTATACAAATTTATAAACTTTTTTATATTATTATATAATGTCTTTGATTAAAAAAATATTCGATACATACTTTCAATATCCACCACCATACAATGTGTGTATGATACTGGATGGAAAATCTGAAACTTATTATACGTTAGTATATGAAGAAGAGGACGACGATTATTTTCTTTATTCAACACAAACATTACAATCTACTCTTAGCGATCCAGATTTATCATTTAAAATTAAAATTGGTCATTACAGCCTTACTCATGATGGTGGCAAAGTATACGAATACACTGGAATACTTTATTGTAAGTTCTCCGATACAGATTATTTCAAATTTAACACAATACATACACGTTTTGAAATCACTGATGATGGTAATATTATAGTTGACATATACATAAATTCAACAGATAAAACTATTAGTTCGTCGAATGATAATTGCCGAAAGGCAGTCACAGTTTTAGCAAAAAGTCAACGAAGAAGTCCAAAATACAAAATCAAAGAATATAATGTTAGACGTGACGACTTTAATTTTAATATGGGAGCAACTGGTCAATTTATTATGAGTTTAGAATGTGATCATCCTATTGTAAAATTTCCAACAGTTATTATTTAACTTTCCAACCATGAAAAGTTATATTAAACCAATTGATTTACGATATCCCAATGTAAAATGCGTGTTTTCCATATATGTAAGATTTTCACGAATAATATCGCCATTATGATCCGAATAATAAACATATTTTATATTTAAATGAGATTCGGACAATTCTTTGATACATCTATGACATGGTTTGGAATGTCCAATAGTACCATTTTTAGACAATCTAATAACCAAAATACTATAAGTATATGAATATCGCTTATACTTAAAATGCTTAAAATGCCTCAAAAGCAAGTTGCGCTCAGCATGATATGACATCATATCATACGACAAATCCGGTTTATTCGAAGCATAGAAAACATTTCCGATGTGAGGTTATATTCCCCTTATTGGGGATGAGAAAAGCATAATGGTGTGCCCCCTGATCAACATTATTAGCATGAAGTACAGTAATAGACTCAATCAAATCACTAAACCGATTATTGTACGTCATTTTTTGTTTAAATTAGCGATGATATATTATATTATAATAATTTTATTAACAAAAATCAAAAATTTATTGAAAATGGATAAGTAACTTTTTTAAAAAAGTTACAATCCGTTCATGATATTTTTAAACTTTCAAATGAAAAGAATGAAAATGAAATTGTATTCATTTCCAATTACAAAATCATCGATTATGAAAGCAAAGTTTATATGGTTTTATACATAATGGCAAATTGTTCAATGCCGATTATGTTAGTATATTATGGTGGAAATATTAACAATGACAACATTAATTTTTGGCCACTATTATTTTTTCAATGAATATTTATAATATCATATTAAAATAATTTTGCTTGTCAGCAAAATTAAAATAATTTCTTGTCATGCATATAATTGTACTTTTTATTCACACGAATCACCATATATTCATTAATTTTAGTGCTTTGTAGATTGTTCAGTGAATTTGAACGTTTTCGTATAGACTTATAAAAAATTTTATCTTCTACATTATCGTCTATTGCCTTTAAAACAAGTGAATTACATATTAGTACCTGAGACATATTAAAATACATATGAAGAAGTATAGGATAAAGTAATGGATACTCGTGCGACAAGAATATTCCCTGATAATATAAACATCCAACTGGAAATGTAAATAAAATCTGATGTATAATGTACGGCAAATTGTAATTCTTAAAATAATTTATTACATGAGCAAAACTAAATGACATTGATGTAATATACATACATTGAAATTCATCAAAATTCATATACAATAACAAATTTCGTAGACCATATCGAAATATAACTTCTTCTACACAAGCGCAAATAATAGCGATAAATATCATCAACCACAATTCACCAAATTCGATAGTATCACCGGCATTCATTTTATATCCTAGTTTAATTAATGTCCGAAACGACAAATATATACATAATTGTATACATATGAGACCACTCATAATATCACTTAATTCTCCGAAATTCATAGCTTCCATAGTTTTAAATTATTTCAATAGATTTAAAATTCAAAAATTAAAAGTTTTTTGAAATCATATTTTAATATAATGTTATTATTCTTCCCCTGACACATCTTCAATAATATCTTTCTTCATTGATTGAATACCATCACAATACTTTACTGTTTTATTTAGAAATATTCTGGACGAATTGAAATCCGTTTAGGATATTTTTTAAATTTTGTTGACCAACAAAATTTAAAGCTACTTATATAGATGTTACAAAATTATCGAATTGAACGACAACTTGGATCAGGAGAACAAGGATCAGTTTATTTGGCATATCGCATCAAAGATGATAAGAAAATGGTTATTAAATCCATTAAGTTAAGCACTCCACAAAGAATCGACTTATTTGAACGAGAATGCGGTATTTTAAATGTTCTATATGGTGACAAGGCATGTGAAATAAATCATGTTCTATGTATAATCGAATATTTTATTGAAAGTGGAAATGGATATATTGTTACTGAATATCATGAAAATTCAATGGATTTGTATGATTACGCACTTATATATAACAATGTCATAACTGATACCCAATTTATTGACATAACATTACAACTATTAAATGCCATAAAATATATACACAGTTTTGATATGATTCATATGGATATCAAACTGGAAAATATATTGGTTTACTTTAACGGAAATGGAAACCTACAAGTTATGTTACTTGATTTTGGTTTATCATGTAAAGTAGATGGATGTAAAAGAGCAGGGACACCTAATTACGTTGCTCCGGAAGTTTATATTACACACATGGAAATTACCAAAAAAGTTGATATATTTAGTTTGGGGGTGGCATTATTTTTATTACTGACGAGAAATTATCCTTACTATGAAGATGAAGTTTCTGATTGGGTACAAAGCAGACCGACATCAACAAAATCATATCCAGAATTTGATACCGTGAAATATTCAAAGCATATTACGAAATATCCATTTATCAGTGGAATGATTGATCCAAATCCAGACAGTCGTAAGGGAGTTGATGAGTTAATCGAACAAGTACTTACTTTTAGAAAATAACTTTCAAAAAGTTCTTATTAAATTAAACTTTGGGTCAAACCCTGAAAAAATTTGATTGTTTTTTATTATTTTTTACTCCTATTATTGACTGTTTTGTCAATAAAGAACAAAGACGACGGACGGAATGGAAACAGAATCTTTTAGTCCAGTGCTATTAACCAACTACAAAAGTTCATTGACCAGTGGATGGTCATTTTGTTACGTGTCAATCAAATATGATGGATGGCGAATGATATGGATACCATGTCCATCTTCTTTAAAAGGAGGTACGTTTGTCACTCGGCAAGGCAAAACTTTTGATGCCCCACCAATTATGTATGAAATATGTCGATCAATAAGTCCACATGACATATTGGATGGAGAAATGTGGAAAGGATATGGGTGTCAATCAAGTGATATTTCATCTGGATGTGATACAAGTAAACTACAATTCATGATTTTCGATTGTCCCAGTCATAGAGGACTATTCCATGAAAGATATGCTTATCTTCAAAGACTATTAAGTAAGAATAAGTGTAATAATGTCTGTCTTGTTGAACAAAATCTAATAATTCCATCAGACACTGAATTTCATCAGTTAATGGAAGCAGAAGTTCGTGGTGGTGGAGAGGGTATTGTAATTCGAAATCCCAATGCTGGATATGATTTTGGATCAAGAAGTTTAAATATCCTAAAACTAAAACCATTTGATATCATCACTGCCACAGTTGTTGATCATAGTGAAAAAGATGATGCTACAACATACACAAAATCTCTTGCTTGTACCACGACTGAAAGTGAAGACGGAAATTTAGTAGAATTTAAAGTCACATTCAAAAACGTCAATCCACCACCACTTGGCAGTCAAATTAAAGTCAAACATAGTCAATACACCACAAAAGGATTGCCTAAGTTCCCAGTATATTTAGGAATCATTGGACAAGAAATGAAAACTCATCTAATTCCACAGCAACTAACAAAGCGAGAGGAACACCATGTTTCAAGTTTGGGCACATTTAATGACAGTATAGGAATAGAAATACCAGCATTTTCTTCAATACCATCACTAAAATTAAAGAAATTCAAATTGTCAACCCTTAAATTAGATTTCTCATCAACAGTTCCTACATCTGCTTCTGTAATAATCAATATCGAACCAGTTCATATCGCTATTCCTTCTATTAAACCACCCATCAAGAACGGACATTTCTTAGGAGAATATACCAATGAAAACCTTCATCTTATTAAGGGATGTATGAATCCACAAGATTGGTTCATTCTACTCAATGGTAGAGGAGGACAGTACAAGATTACTATGGCAAAGTCAGGGCAAGTTTACTGTGACTGTCCTTCATGGAAATACCAAAAATTATCCCCCAAAGATCGGTTGTGTAAGCATTGTGTTGCGGTTATGTAGTGAAATCGGAAAATTAGCGAAGGATTAGCATCAGCGAAAAGTTCCAAATAATTTATCCCAAATAATAAACCTCTTTGAATAATTACAATTGTTTTCAGTATGATGCCGATCATGATTCTTCGTATACAATGATATTCCCAACATTTTAGGGAAAAATATAAATTGCGGAAACGATGGAGTATTATTTTGTTTCCCACAATGACCTGATATTTCTATATGAGTTTTATAAGTCAATATTAAAATCAACTGATATGGTGTTAAAGTAAATATCAAGTAAGTAAAAACCAACCTAAATGACATAATTAACGGAATCACATTTGACATAGTGTAATCAACTGGATGTTGGTAAAAAGCAGTTATTGATGTAGGGTAATGTATTTGATGATGTGTTTTATGAAAATTAACATAAATATATGGAATTTTATGTGCCATGTAATGCGCTATGTAATGAAATAAATCAAATGACAATTCAATGAAAAATGACATTGGTATAAAATATATATAACTACCAAGAAATGATCTGTCATTATTAATAAACTTTGTCAAGTATAAATATGTATAATAATCAAATATCGCGACTTGTATTAAATATAACAATTTTTCTTTAAAATTGCCTGAATTTCTTTGTTCTTTTATATTTATATTATTATTATTACCATTATTAATGTAATCCCTGTCTGCGAAAAAATAATCTATAATGGAAATTAGTGCTATGTCTCTGGCAATAAATGTCCCAATTCCAACCACAGAATCATTCCATGTTAATAAAATATAATATTGGATAATTGACATAAAATTTAATATGCCATTAACCAGTATATAATTCTTCACTTTAATTAAAGTGGAATTTGACATATTATATTATCAATAATGAAATTCTTTCTTAATCATTAATTGAACTTTCAATAGATTCTATTTTATCAAAAATACCAGACACATTAAGATCTGGACATTGCGATGAACTCGATATTTCTTCTAATTCTTCTGCTTCTGAATTTCGCTGTGAAATTTGTATTTCTTTGTATGGTTCTAATTGTTCAATAAAATATTCCACATATGACATTTTAAATCGATTAACAGTCATGAATTTAGTGTCTTCTGTGAATTCTGAAAATGGTTTGTTATTTAAGATGAAAAATGTTTTTTTATTGTGTATGAATAATCGTTTTGTCCAAAATGTACCTTTAATTAATTTTCTAAATGCTTCAAACAGCGTAATTTTATTTCCAGTGACTATATTTATTTCAGTTGGAATCCATTGTATATATTTATCATATGTCAAGACATCAAATTTTACCATGTTAACATAAGGAATCATGGTAATAATAATACCCAAAAATATAGTCACTGTCTGAATAGAAGTGATGGCATAAATATTTTTTGTAAATACTGGCGACCAAATTGACAACAACGTACTCAAAATAAATGTTGTACCAAATACACTCAATTTTACTATGGTTTTTGTATTTTTTTCTATGTTATCAAATCCAAAATTATGAAGTAAAGAGCAAATATCATCATATTGATTAACTATGTACATTTCTATGTATATTAATATGGTATAATAATATTTAAACCACAGAATAATTCTTTGGATACTGTAAATGTTCTGAATTTACGTATTTCATGTTTATGAATAATATCAGTCATTACTTAAAGAATATCGCATTAATATAAATATATAATTGTAAGTATGAATAAAACACTCGATGAATTAAAACGTTTAGTCAAAGCACCAGATAAATGTGATGGTTTATGGTTAATCGATGTTGTGACTGGTAAACCAGCAATAGCATTGACACCACACGGACTTTTTATACAGTATAGCAAAAAGAATATGTTTTATATTAGTACTCAACATCAAATCATGATACCTGTATCCACAATAGAAGAACAAGGAACTGATAAAATATATGTTATGAGATGTCTTTTGTCAAACGATAATGATTATGAAAGTAAACTTATCAAACAATTATCATATGTCATAAACAAAGTATTACTTCAACAGTTTAAATCCGTTCAGGATATTTTTAAAGATGATCATGAGACTGATCCTATTGACATAAGTTGTGATCAAAATTTTTACTTAAAATTACGTATTTCTTTTGAAGGACCAAATGCCTTAGCAAGGGAAAAATACAATATAAAGGCATCGATAACATTATATGGTGGAAATGATAAATCACAGTTAAAATTTATAGGAAATTATTGGTTATAACTTGTATATTTTCTTAATTCTTTGATTATTAATGAATGTTAATGAATGTTCTTATTTCCAGTCAAAATTACTGGACATGATGTAGGTGATAAATTAATGTATGCTGGTTCTTTTTTATGATATTTATTTCCAGTTATGTTTATAGTTGTACCAGAACAGTTATTTCCAAGGAATTGTCCACTTGACTTGTCACACTTTCCATAAATTTTACATCCTTGTATTAATAGGTTAAGTACATTGTTGTCACTAATATTAGTATCAATAAAATAAAATGAATTTGAACCCACAATACCACCAGACCCTTGAAGAATATCTCCTTTTACTTTACATCCAGAAATAGTTACATTGATTGTGTTATTAGTCAAACTATCATAATCAAAATTATTGTTAAAATTTCCAGCATAACTTCCTAATATACATCCACCTAATTGTTTACTATTTCCATCAGAAATACATTTGTTTATTAATAATGTACTTATAGAACCCATATTTTCAAAATAAATTAATCCAGCATATGCCCCACATATTCCACCACATTCCATGCCAATTGATCCAAAATTTTTACAATTATTAATAGTGACTGATGAAGTATTACCATCTACTACATCCCCAAATGATCCTATATAGGAGCAATATGCTCCACAAATACCACCCGACTGTTGTCCAGATATATTACCTTTATTTATACATTTATCAATAATAATTTGATTCGAAGCAGGAGAAGTGCCATTTCCAATAACAAATCCACAATATCCACCAACAATTCCACCACATCCTTGTCCTAATATTTGACCATAAGATCTACAATTTGTAATTGTGGAAGAAATACCATAAATAGGTGTAGTAAAATAATTCAAATACATGTTCCCACATATCCCACCAGCAAAATTACCAATAATTTTGCCAAAATTTGTACATTTATTGACATTAAAATTTTGACAACCATATCCTACAATACCTCCACCCCATTCATATATAGTTCCATAATTTTTACATTTATATACATTAAAATCTGAACATCCCCATCCAACAATCCCCCCACTACCAATAGTTAAAATATTACAAGTCACATCAAATGGAGTTGATGATTTTTTCCCTTTAAATTTACAATTATTGATAGTAAAATATTTGTTTGATGGAACAATAACACCTCCTCCCCATACAGATGACGACACTACATTTAAATTTTTAACAATTGGATACACATCAATTGATGATACACCGTTATCAATGCTAAATAATCCAACAAGAGACACATTTTTAACAGTAATAGTTTTTCCACGACCATTAAAAATATCACCGGCAACTAATGCCGATTGATATTGATTATTACTGAAATCAATAGTCACATTTTTAATTAAAGTGTATGTTGTGCCAACTCCATTACTAATTGATTTAACTGCGTTTAAACTTTGTAAATATAATATTAGATCTAATTGATCTAAATCGAATTCCCATTGATGGATGGCATTAGTAAAATATATCGGAGCAACATCAAAACCATTAACATTAGATATATTAGGATCATTAGTACAAGTTAGCATCCAATTAGCACCATCAACATTACCTATTTTATTAACGGAATAATTAATAATAACTCCTAAATCATTGTAAATTTTACTTGCTTCTTGTTGAAATAACTTTGTATCTGCTTTACAACTAATAATATCGACAATCTTAATATTATGTGTAGTAATAAATGAAATTAAGGCATCTGTGAAAAAAGTATACTTGCTAAATCGTGAATTTTTAATCATAAAGGGAACTATGTTCATACCTTTATTTTTATACATTAGTCCCAATCGAGTAATTCCTGTTGCCGATATTTGTGTAGTAGTAACATTATTTAAACTACTTAATACTTGACTCAGATCACTTAAACCATGATCATATAACAACAAATTAGTAATTTGAGACATTATATTAATACTTTAAAAAATATTCTAAACGGATTAAAAAATATTTTTGTTATGGACAAAGTGTTGCACTATTTTTACAGTATATTTAAAAACTCATGATAGATTCCATAATCATATTTAACTTGATTTTTCCATTTCGTGGATCATTAGTAAACATATGTCTCATTGGAGAATTATACTTACCAATATTATTAATTTCATTTCGAATATCTACTAAACTATGCCATTCGACGCTCATAATTTCACCTTTGTCTTGGGTGTTGAAAATAAAATAATTATCTTCATGTTTTAACACCACCACATAAAACAAGATCTTAGAAATCATGATGTAAAATTTATTACCAGATTTATGATTAAGCAAATCATCCTCAGTAAATTCATATCCAGTTTCTTCTTTACATTCTCGTAGAGCAGTGGTCATCAAATGTTCACCTTCAATTTTACCACCCTTAGGAGGACCATATTTTCGTGAAATTCGTCCCCGAACAAGTAACATTCGTTTAAGATCATTACTGAGAATAATAATACCGGCTTCAATTCTCTTTTCATGTTTGTGATCACTTCCACTTCCACTTCTGCTCTCACCACTTGGTCTAATAAAATCAATGTTATAATTTTTCACTCGGGAAGGGAAAATGCGCTCCTCGCCTGCCATCAAATATGAAATTGACATACTTAATGTTTGAATTTTAACTTTAAAATCAAAAAAATCAAAATTTTTTAATTCTCAACGAATATTATTAATTCTCAACGAATATTAAATAATAACAGTTGGCAAATATAATTGCTTTCTCATATACAACGCTTCTTCATGTTCATATCCTTTGACAGTATATAATCGATCTAATGTATTTAATACATTATCATATATAAATAGATGATGTTCATTTCCCACAAATGTTTGTGTGTCAATTTCAAATGTTCTAATAATTTTAGGTTTCATTTGAAACTTTCGTAAATACAAGTAATAAACACTATTAGACGTTAACATGTATAAATGTCCATCGTGAAAGTAACTATTCTGTACATTCAATTGATCAACACTAACATCAGAATACTGATATTCATCGAATGTTGTCAACATTTTTATTAAATTATCAAATACAACACAATTTATACCCACATTAATTGGTTTTCTACGATAATATTCACACATATCTATATCATCGTTTTGATAATTAACAATCATTGTACCCGCGTCAGATAAAATTACATTTTTATATATGTCTGTCATACCATGACCGACATTAAAACACCCAGTTTTTCCACAACCATGTTTATAATCAATACAATTACTACCAAATAGTCGTATCCAAAATTTAAAATTATTTTCTTTTTCATCAACATAAGAACACGACTCATATACAGTTATTAAATTCCCATCAAATTTCATAATAATACGGTTATTAAATACAATATATATACACGGGTGAATGATGTAATGTCTGATAAACATCGGTGGATTTTCCATCGGAGGTATGTACCATGTATTTCCATCTGAAATGTTGGTTATTTCATGTTCATTATATTCAAACACTGTATATTCAGGCAACAATAGCACAAATTTCATTCCAGACAACGTAGAATATGAAATATAATATGAATATGAATTTGAATATGAATATTCAATTTTTGAAATATCCTAAACGGATTTAAAATATCATAACAAATTTTACGTTACTTTTCTAAAAGATTTTCATAATATATATTATAATATATGTTATTTAATCTTGCGATTGGAATAATAAGCATCAAAGGATTTCCATCGACAAAATTTTATTTATCATATAGGAAAAATGTGTCATTTAAAAAAGTAAGTGTAGATGGTGTAGATAAATATGTTGTTGATGAAGTCAATTTAAACGGAGAATGGGGAGGCATTCCTGCTCATTTATCTGTCGATAAAGGACAAATCAACATTGAACCACTAATTAAACAATATGCCACAAAAATATTAACATTGGCATACAAAAGCATGGATTTTACTGTCAATAAATTTGCTGAAAGTGACGTCAAAGTTCAAATATTATCATCTGGTGGATATCGAAAAGGATTTTATAGTATTGGATACATTTCAACACCTGAATATGCGGTTGAAGCACAATTTAATTTTTACAGATTAGATAGTGTTGGAATGAACAAACGACAAGCTCATCCAAAAATCGGTTATTTTCATAATCAAATTACTATTGATGCGGTGTCTGATCAATGTAATGCCACTGGATGTATTAAAACATATATCAATAGAATTGATATCAATAAAAAACCATGGGTATTTAAAATACATAAATCAGTCCCAGAACAATATCGATCTGCGGTCAGAGACGGAATAATGTCATGGAATTATTTTTTCAATGAGTTATCGAAAGGTTCAGATCCTAAGAATGGGAAATTCAAAGATCCAATTACTGTTGTCATTTCCGAATCCGACAATGTATTTGACATGGATGGATGGACAATTATTAACACTGACAACAAAAATTTCAATGGCGCATATTCAGGAATGGCAATGTCTGTGTGTGACTACCGCACTGGTGAAAATTTATACGGTATTATTGATATCAATTTGGTTAAAATTGCTGTATCTCCAATTAGACATCTATTACTATCAACACCAATCAATGCCAACAAAAACGAAATTGATAGATTAGTTAATATCAATGTACGCATAGTCCTTGCTCATGAAACTGGACACGAATTAGGACTTCGACACAATTTTTGGGGACATATGCAGTCTGATGGATTGGGTAGCATTATGGATTATTTAGACATATTTACAACCCAATACATTGATCCAATTACTTTCAATATTAATGACATTAATCGAAAATATGATATGATGGCAATTAAATATGGGTATGATGATAGTATTGACCCAGAACAGTTTGCCAAAGATTTTTCTCTGGCATTTGTCACTGACGAAAATGTATATAATGAAATTCACCCCAGTGGTACAAAGAGCATAGATTCACCTCAATCTATTAAATATGTTGAAAAATGTATTGAAGTGTATAAATCATATCGCACAAATTTAATTACAAAAATAGATTCTGGTGATATTACATCACGAGATTTCAACCAATTAATTACATTCTTATATTTACAAAAATACACAAATTTAGCAAGCATTTGTTTAACATATATAGGTAGCAAGAAATTTAATGCCGATAGGACTATTCAAAATATTGTTCCCCATGAGGAATCACTAATAGCAATTGAAACATTGCTACTTGTAGTTGATCAATTACAATATACACAAGAAGAATTCGAACGATACACTGGAAATTTGAACGCAAATTCTCATGATTCTGACTGTAACAAAGTGTTAGATGATTTCCATGAATTAGGATCAAATACCATGGAAGATATTTACAAATTAGCATTTTCCAAGATAGTTACACAAATACTACAACAAAATCGACTTGAAAATATGAAATACGAATATACTGCTCCTGATTTACTTAAAAAACTAACAGATCATTTCCTTGGCAATGAAGTTACTGAAAATTTATGGGCAAAAGAATTATTAGCAATACTTTCATTAGAATTAAATATGGTGGTATCAGATGCGGTAATAAAAACCCTCAATTTCATTAGAAAAAAGAGTACATGGATGATTACACGAGAATTAACCAACCGCAAAAATATTAAAAAAGCAATATCAAATCAAATTCCATCACCACCAATAAAATGTAATTTAGATTATGATCCACGCAAAGATGATGAAAATATGAATGAGAATATTGATATGAATGGAATGTTAAATAAGTGCGTATAATGTATGTATATGATCCCAGTCAGGATGTACATCTGTATAAATTGGCAGTACTACATCATCATGTCCATCAATCTTAATTATATTTCCAGCAATTGAACCAACTATATTCATTTCCGGATCACAGACTTTCATACAGTCGAAATTAAGGAAATAATTTACACCGCCCAAGGAAATCGAATAATAAGTACCATTAACTGGCAGTTTAATTACTTTTTTAGATCCGTTCAGGATATTTTTAGATCCGTTCAGGATATTATTAGTTTTTTCTTTTTCTCCTCCAATTGATTGCGGATTTATCATTTCAGACATAATTTTAGCATTTTGAAATGATTTAACTATTGTGGGTTTTCGACGATTATATAGATCAAATTCAATTGGAGCATTAATATCGGCAGTAATAATAGTTTTTCTCTTTGGTTTTCGCACTTTTGCCGATAAATCAATCATTTTCGCAAATTCTGGTTCTCGTGAAGCAATATAAACTGGATCAATGCTAACTTTGTTCATAATTTTAACAATATCATTGATATTATTGACGTACTTGAATTTAAAATTCTGATAAATTGGAGATGAAATAAATTCTGGATCAACAATCATTTTAGTCACCAAACTTAGAACATCATTCATTTGTTTAATCAGAATATCTTTATTATTTATTTCTGATTTTAACTGTGTCAACCACTGAATAGTTGTATCAAATTCCTTCATTTAGAAATGGATTTAAATATGTTATGGATTTAACTTCCATTAAAAATTAAATCAATTTTCCAATTTTATTTCAAAGAAATAATATAAATATGATGGAAAATAATTATTTCTCATTAGCAGGAATGTTCATTCGTTTACCAATCACAATCCTAAATGTTTTACGAGTTCCATTTGCTTCTTGACTACAAACTTCATAGAGATCATTGATATGTCCTCCATAGTATTTATTAACTGGATCATCAATACATATTGTTGGAAATGATGATCCCGTAGTCATATATTTTTGCTTGATTTGTTTAGCAAATTCATCTTTACTTGGCAATAATTTGTATTCGGCTTGATATATATGATCCAATGTATCCATTGAAATTACCTTTAAATTGTGTATTTCAATAAACTCATTGTTGTCATATTCATCAATTCCTTTAAGATATTTAGTATAATATTTGACAAGAATTAAGTGATGAGTTGCTTGTCCACCTAATCCAAAATTTGCTGGTATTAATCCTACTATTTTTGAACTGGTTTGTAAACTACCAACAGCATCATCAACAGTCGGTTCTTCATCACCACAGAAAAAAACAATCACATTTAATTGTCTTTTTTCATAAGTACGAGTAATTCCATTGACAATATGAATATCATCATTACCAATGTGTAAAAATTCTTGGAATTTAAGTCGTTGTAGTGATGGGTTAACTGTATATCCTCGTGTTATACACATTTTAATGATATTATTACGAGCATTAAATAACTTTAATTTTTTAAGATCCATTATATATTTCTTTAATATATTTTTGTACGAATTTAATATTAAACTAAAATCAAATTTTTGATTAATTCATTTAAATTCCATTTATTCATTCAGAAACATGTCAAAAATACCAAATGTTCAACAATATCGTCAATTAATGAGTAAAACCCTCAGTGATTACAAAACTAAATGTGATACTCAACTCAATAAGCAAATATATGCTGAATATTTATCAGTAATTACTACTGCTTTACAACAAAACTTAGTAAGAGGTGGAAGCAAAGTAATTCGTACAGAAACAGCACAATCTTATTATAACTCGTGTTACAACAAGCACGATATATATGAATTTAGATGTATTAAACCAGAAATTATACAACACAAGGTTATTGATGATCTGTTCGCGCAAGGATATATAGGAACATTTTATACACGGGATGATCTGTATATTTCACCAGATAATGAATTTAAACGTAACTATACTCTTGAAGATCATAAAAAAATTGCTCAATCTGAAATAGATAAAAATATTTATTATATAAAATTGTCATGGCAAGGATTAACTATGTTAAATGATTCATATTTATCATCAAATGATGAGTTACGTTTTAAAAAATGTAGTGTATGTAATGATTTTGGAACTTTAAATTCAGAAGGAGTATTGACAATGTATGGTCAACACGGCACAAAAACAACATTTAATACAAGCATTAGAGATGTGATGAATCAAATATTATAACTTTTAAAAAAAGTTATGATCAAAAAATCGTAGTACTACATGCCATAATTTAATAATAAAAACATTTTCATATTATTAACAATACATAAGTTTAATGGATAATTTATCATGTCTTAATATGGTCGAACAAGTATTAAATATTGAAAACTTATATGAAGTCTTAGATGTCTTGGATGCTAATCCAGATCAATATGATAATTTCAACGCCGAAGACATAGATGGTAATTTATCGACATGCTCTATTTTATTTACTACCCATTCGCCTGAGATAATTAATCAGAACGGAGATAGAAGTCTACAATTTCTTATACTACATCCATATCTTATATATGATATTGCCAAACGTTGTGTTAATATGACACAATATGGAAATATGTCACCATCCGAAACTTCATTTATATTTAATATGGAAAATTCAATAAATCGTATTAATGATCTCATTAATGACAGTTTACAATTAATTAGACAATCACGAACATTAGAAATTTATAGTTATATTGATGACATATTTATTTTTTTGTTAATGTTTTATACTTGCGGACAACAAGTTAATTTAAAAAGAGATGAGAATGGAAATGCGTCTTATTATGTCATAGATAATCCATCATCATTGTTAGTTGATGATCTAATAAAAAAATATAAAATTAATGACAATCCAAATTCTTTTGTTGTTGGTATTAGACAATTGCTTGATGAAATAGTATTATATGAAAAGCAGAAAAACTCAATAATATTATCACTTCCAATGGTAATTATTTAAGAATTTAAAATGATTATTGTATAATTATAATATAATGACAGACAACGGAATAGACAACGGAATAGACAACGGAAATGAATACACATATGAACAGTGTATTGAATGGATTAATAATCCGATCGTTGACCCAATTGATTTTAGTCCAGTTACCGAACTAACTTCTTTCAAAAATTTGTGTATAAATGTCCTTAACAAAGTTAAACCATTAGAAATTTATAACCTAAACAAAGATCTTTATGTTATTTTGGGATTAGATGATTTATTTGAAGAAACCACAATTGTTTCTGAGTAGATTTGTTCATATTGCTTGACTCTTGTAATAATTTATTATTTGTTTGAATTCATTCAAGTCAAAATTAGGATTGTTCGGATTCTTGTCTGGATGATTTCTAATTATCCACCTTTGTGCTGACTGTTTATCAGTAATATTATATTTCATCAAAATTAATTCTTGACTAAATGGTTGAGATGAAATGAATGGTTTTTGAGGTTGATCATTTTCTGTGCTATTTGTATTGTTAGTATTATTAGTAGCATTGGTATGGGTAGCATTGAATGTTTTTCTTTTCTGTATCAAATCATCCATCATTTTATCCAAATCATTCATTTTCTCATCAAATCCAACAATTAATTCATGCCAACAGTCAAAACACATACCCGATTCTAATGGTTTTACTTGATGACATTCATAACACTTAGGTAGACAACAATGACAACCACACACTAATGCCGTATAATATGTACATCGACATACATGCGATGATCCATCATCACATAAAGTATATTGAAGACACTGTTTATCACACGTTTGTGAACATGTCAATACAGACCACATCATTTTGAAGCAATCATACTGACCAGTTTCTCCATTTCCACAACACAATAACAAACAAAAATTACAACAACAACAACATGAACAATTATCTGATCCATTAGTTATGGCGTTAGACATACTTTAATATTAACTTTCTGAATATGGAAAAATTTAAGAAAATCAAAAATTTAATGACAAAATATTTTTAGATTTTGTCATACAAAATATTTTAAAAAACCATATGTATATATGTCAGTAAACAATCTGTTTAACAGTGTTGTTCCTGATAAAAATAAAAGATACAAATTGGGGAAAAAACATCACACATTTAATAGTTTATATGTAGGGTCATGGAAATTACATGAACATGAAGGAAATTTGTTTTTAAACAATTTAGTAAACACTAAATGTGTATCATTAACAAAAAGTAAAACATACAACTATATCAATAGCAGTAATACCATTAAACCATATGTGCTTGCCGATGATTTTGATGGAGTTTCGCCGGGCTATGCTGTTGATTTGTCCACCTTAACTCCACAACCAGTGGGACAACATTCAATGAAATTGCCAGCAGGGACATATGCTATATATGGAGATGTTGCTTTAATGATAATTAATATGGGATATTTAGCATATTTAGGAACAGGAATTTGGGATTCTACTAACAATGAATTATATGGAGAAGCAAGTCAAAGTAATATTTCCAATAGCACTTTTTATTTTCTCTTCAATATATCAGTTGTGGTGTCCTTCAAAAAAGATACAAATATTGATTTAGCAATATTTTGCGGAAATGTTGAGGGATCAGACTCAGAACCTGAACCCGACATAGATGATTATGCAATAATAAATCCAATACAATTTCAAGATGCTTATAGTCCGTTTACAGGTGCGATTTCACCTAATAATGACACACAGTCACAATACATTAGTGATGGCAGTGGTACATTACCATATAGTAAAGGCAATCCAAATCCCAAAGCATATCCATATTTTAAGACATCAACAAATTTAACAGCAATTCGTTTAAAATAAATTTAACAATTACTTGATAATATTTTTTCAATTAAATCATATCGTTTTGCTAATACCGCAAATATAGCAGTAACATGTGTATCAAATTCATCCAAATTAAAACCTATGTGGAAATTAATCTTTGAATCATTAAAAATGGGTTTTAAATTTTCTGTTTTAATTGTATTTTTACTCTTTGTTTTAACATTCTGTTGTACTATTAATGGTTGTTTTCCACCTGATTGAAGCGGTCTTTCCTGTTGCCTTAATTCAGTCAGTATTGCGTTCATTTCATCATATTTAGGAACATGAATTGATTTCAATTTAGCAATTTCATCTGATGTTATTGGTGTAATAACAATACTCTTTCCTTCGGGGTCATTGTTAAATTGATGTATTAATGTTTTGATTATAAATTCAGTCATTTGCCCGTAGTCTTGTATCATGTCATAATTAAAAATAAACATATCAGATAAATGTTGATGTATAACACTGATAAATTTATTCAAATGAGTAATTCTCTTTGATATGGTCATTTTAGACAACTGAGCATTCAATCCAAATATAAAATTACACAAAAAGATGATTTTATCATCTGAATATTGTCTATTATATGACATTAATAAAATATATCTAATCATCACCGATCCTGCTTTTGAAATACGACTTGTATATCGTTCCGCTGACACAGATTGTAATAAGTTTTGGAATAAATAAATTATATTGTATTCTGTCAGTTCCTTAATTATTGGGTTTTCTGGCATGACAAATGAATTTATTTCTTGTATACTAAACCCAATTTCAGGAATGTCAATGACATCTGGTAATTGATGTATCTCTATTCCTTTATAGACACAGTAACTATCAGTCGTACTGGTCAAATTTCGATTTAATATAGTTATGTCACACGAACTGATTACAGTTGATGATGATACAACATCAATTGTATTTAATTCCCATCGACAACTTATATCATCGTCAAATTTATTAACCATAATTGAATATGTATGTACAAATCCTTCTCGCCATAATTGACGGACAATATCCATGCTAATAATGTCATACAAATTCATAATGTTTTCACTATTTGAACTTAACATAATGATTTTATAATCAACATCATGGGTTTCTATAATTGGATATTTTTCAATGTAATTTATAAATTGCGGGAAATATAGATAGAGAGTAAATCCACCCATGATAAGTTGTTTCTGAGGAACAGGCAACTGTTGTAGATGGGATTTCAAATAATCTGCGAACACTTTTAAATTTTGTAAATTAATTACACTGTTAATGAATGTGGCACTAATTTCTGATTCCATTATATTAACAAAAAATATAAAAAATATCCCGAACGGATTTAAATTTTTGATTAGTCAACAAAATCCAAAAATATATACAAAGTATGAATATTATGTCGATTATAGAACATAAATTTTCCGAAATATTACCCAAACAAATAATAGGAAATGATAAATCAGTATCTTATATTGGCATCAATACCAACCCCATGTTTCCGTGGGTTAGTATTTGTGGTAATAATACTATCAGCAATTTAAAAATATTTGGAACAAATCTAAAAATATTTGGAACAAATCTAAAAAAACATTCAAACACCCGTTATATGATTTGTATACATGTCAATAATCACAGTGAATTAGTAGATTATATTGGAAATAAAGTCACACACATTGTATCAGAACACAAACAACACATCAATCAAATTGGATTGGATATTCATTACTATGATGAAAATAGTAATGATTATAAATATTCAGTTCGATTTAATTATGACAATGGTAAACTGGTTAGTGTTGTGTCACCTCAATTAAACAAGCAATTAATAACTGATACAACATATATTGATCTAATTGCCAATGAATTAGGTATAGATAGAAACTTATTTCATTTAAAAGCAATGGATAAAATACTAATTGACATCACATCAACCCCAAACACCAGAACACAAAACAGTTCTAACTTAATTCGTGTTGTATTTGATAAAAATATTAACTTAGAGCAATTGGGACAACAACAATATTTAAAAACAATGAATGTTATAAAACGCCAAAAACAATTCTTAATTGATCCACAATTACCTTCAAATATTATCGAAATATGTGGTAAATTTTTATGACAATCATATCAATCTTAACATTAATCATTTTATTTTTGATTCCGGAATAATAACAATATACAAAGAATATAAATGAAAATCACTTATAAATTAACCAATGATGTTTGTGCTATGTACAACATAGATGTCGGTGATATTAATGTATTTGTACAAACAAATTACATGTCATTGACAATGTTTATTTGTCACGACAATAATCTTTCATCTCTTCCAAAATTATTATCATTAGCACCATTGACTGAATTACAATGTCATAATAATCAATTAACTGAATTGATTGATTTGCCTGAAACATTGAAATTATTGTCGTGTAGCGGAAATAAATTGAAAAAATTACCAACTCTTCCACCAAATTTAGTCAACCTATTTTGTCATTTTAATCAATTAACTGAACTACCACCATTACCCTTTACATTAGTTACATTGTATTGTTATGATAATCATTTACGAGAATTACCTGATTTAAAATCAGTTCCATATTTGAATTGCTTGTTTTGTGAAAACAATCACATCATGGGTATCAATGAAATGGATCTATCAAATATTCGACGCTTGCGAATTTCCAACCAAACACCGACTGAATCATTATGTAGTATATTATAATTCCATTTCTATTTGGAATTATTGATTTTTAATTTAACTTTCGAAAAGTAATGGGAATTAAAATACTTCTGAATGGAACAACTTATTCAAGATCATAATCATGCTGAAACATGTCGAAGTATATATTTCAATTGGAGTAATATGTTTATCGGATTTATGTTTTTATTGAATAATATCATTCTAATTGTAACTATTTTATATGTCAAAGACAATATATATTCTGTTGGTGATGACATGAAACAATATTTGAACAATTATACTCTACATATTGCCTTTACAAAATAATGCTATTTTTACTAAATAATGTTATTTTTCTGTGTATTTCTTTGTTATTAAATTGGTTATATTTTTAGCAGTTAATTTAACAATTTCTGATTCAGAATCAGATCCAGATTCAACTTTACTTTCTATTTTAATAGGTAATTTATTATCTTGTTTTTTCGGGTTAAATAATCTGTTTCTAATAAAATTAATAATGTCATCGTGATTCAATTCAACTATTATATTAATAATAATTAACGCCAATATTATGTGTTTTATATAATTCCCTTTATGAAGATCAAATAATATTAAAAATGCCAATATATAAAACAAAATATTCATTATATGATTTATAATTCTTAAAAAAAATGGATTTTGACGTAATCAAAGTAATATTTAAATCCGTTCTGTTCTTTTAATTTTAATCAATTTTTATTAATTTGCCAATTAGATCATACAAGTGAATGTATGACAATGTGTCTTGTAATTTCAAGATACATTTGATTGTGTTTTCAATGTACATTATTTTCACATGTTCTGATTTTTTATCAAATAATTGAGGCAATTGAAGAACTTTAATAAAAATATCGAGGACATCAATAATATTATAATCTTCCCTAACAAAATCATCAACAACGCTTATCGCATCAGAATATTTTCCACTGCGACAATATCCTATAACTGTTTTAACACGTTCAATTGAAGGCAAATTGAAAATTTGATTAAAATACGCAACTGTTTGCTGTTCTTGTGGTAATCCTGAAAATAATTGGCTCATATTTAGTGCCATGCGCATATCACCATTAGCAATTATGGCAATTAATGACGAAATTTCAGTGTTTGTTGTTATGGCAACCAATTTATCCACTATATCCTCATACGGAAGAGGTGTTAATTTGATATTAACACACCTACTTTGAATTGCTTCACTAACCCCACTAATATGATTACATATGAAAATGAATTTCACTTTGTGTGAAAATTTTTCAATTATACGACGAAGTCCCATTTGAGCATCATCAGTCATACATTCAAAATCATTAATAACAACAAGCTTTGTTTTACCCTTTGGCAAATTAATACTTAACTTAATGAATCTAATCACATTTGGCGCTTTATTCCATTTATCATTTTGTTTTTTGATTGGAACTTCGGTTATAATATTTTTACTACGATGTATTGAACCATCAATTCGTAGAACAGCATTTTTAAGTAAATTTGGATTGCCCGAATAATATTCATTGATTAATAAATCAGTGATTGATGATTTTCCACACCCAACTGAACCACTAAATAAAATATTGGGCAAATAATCATCTTTCATAAGACTGCTCAATATTGACAATCCATAATGTTGTCCAATAACATCATCATAAGTCGCTGGGCGCAGATCATCTGCCCATAATTTATGTCCTTCAAATATTCCTGTATTGACAGCAAAAAAATCCATTCCAATTTGGGTTTATTTTAATATTAAGATGATGTTATTTTTAACACAAAATCAAAAATTATTAATTAAAGTTATTAACTCGTGTACATCAAACCATAACAAATACCGGCATTAACTACATTAAAATATGTTTGTTCTAAATAAAATCCTTTGAATTTATCACTATTGAATGATAGATATGCTTCATCAAGTCGTGAAAAGTTAATAGTTTTTTTTATTCCACTGTTCATGTTCAATTCAAAATCAAGAATATACATATTTGCTGTTAATTTAGTAAAAGCAAATGAGGTAATTCCTCGTGTGAGTGGTATGTTTAAATGTATCGTGCGAACCAAATTAATAGAGTCTTTCAAATTTATAACCAGTCGAGTTGTAATATGATTAAGATTCAATTTATATATGTTGTCTGAATTATAACAAAATGTGTCATAATTTGTAAATAAATATGAAGGTTGTAATAATAAATTCTCTGTTAATACTTTATTAGACTGATGTATATCACATGTAATTGATGCCACATCATTTATTTCATTGGAAAAAAGTTTAATTATAAAATAAACATGATAATTTGGTGATGTCAATGGAAACGCACATGGACTTCCATTTAATGATTGAAATAATTTATCTGGTTCAATAAATGGAAACTGTTGGACTGCCATTTTTGTATTTCCAACCATAATAGTTATACTATCAATAGCATTTAATGGTACGCCATGAATCGTTATGTTTGATAGATATGCGATATGCTTGGTATAAAGATCAAGTGGTATATGTTCTCCTGATTTTAATGTTAATTTAATAGGTTTACCTTCCGGAATTGGCATGATTACTGGTTTCTTATCACTATTATTAAACCATGTATCTTCCGTTCCAAGAACCTCAGAAAATGCTAAATCGGTATCGGTTGTATAAAACTTATTAACACGCAATGTCTTACGTATTTTTATTAGAGATTCTATTGAGTCATTTAACAGGGACAATGGTGATATAACCATTGGTAATGTTGACGGAATCCAGTTCACTGATATATTTTCAATCACTGATACCGATGAAGGTATATAAACATTGCTATTATCATATTTCAAAACATTACGAGTAGGTTCATTGTAAAGAATACTAACAAATGTACTTGATTTTATTTTGTCAGCATAACTGCTATTAACAAAATCAATACGGTCAAATATAACTAATGTATTTTTAGTTATAACATCCGATTCAAAAATACTTTGTATATCTTTTATACCAAAAAATTTTGGATAAGGTGCTTTCAAATCCGATGTAAATACATACATGTTGTCAATTCCCTCTTTTTCCATCTGAATACTTTTAACAATAACAGTAACCCAATCAATAGTTGGTGTATCCTTGGGCAATATAATCAATGTTTTCTTGTTGGAAAGATGGGGTAAACCTTCAAATATAGTACCTCTAAATCCAGTAGAGACAGTAACGTTGAAGACTTCCATGTTTGTATATTCATATTGATAAATATCCTTTAAATAATTTTTAATTATATAATATATACTTACTTCAACAATGTTATCTCACGATGATTTAGTTTTGAATGTATATTCACACGTTCCTCATGGACATAAATCCAATCCATCAGCATATATAAATCAAATTTGGACAGATCTTAGTGATTATATAGGATCATATGCTGGATATAGTAAAGATAGTAATTCATTTGAATTATATAGTCCATTAGCACAAGATGATTCAAATCCACAGTTGGCATTAAAATTTGTTGACGGTTTAATAGAATTATCATCTACTAATTTGGATGCGTTTAAACAACATGAATTTAAATTATATATTCATGGATTTCAATTCCAAAAAACACATGATAGTGATATTTTGATTTGTTTGAACGCATTAACATATGTTAAATCACCATTAATTGATATCAATGAAAAATCGACACAAGATGGTTTTACACCAATTAATTTATCATCATATATATGTATTTCAATAGTTGATGATAAAATGGTTGTTAATATTAGTTTTGATGATACAGCAACAATGTACGAAACTAATGACATGAAGTTTCATGAAATACTTCGTCAATTACAGTCACCTAAAAATAAGTATCGCATTCAATGTACATATGGTAATAGTCATAGCAGTGTTGGAACAAGTCCATCTGAACCTATAATCATTCGCTCATTGAAATCACGACAAGGACACGGTGGTATATATAATGCGTGGTTAGTTAAAATGAACAACACTTCTTTTGTGTTACCACAGGTAATAATTTAAATTCGTTCAGGATATAAAAATTAACTTTTAAAAAAGTTATGATCAAAAAATTTTAAATCCGTTCAGGATATTTTTAAAAAATTTGAATAAAATGTTTCAAAAACTAATATTTTTAATAACTTGGAACATATTAAATTCGTCATAATATTTTTAAAAATGACTTTACCAATGCTTGTTCACAAATATGAATCAATCTTAATACAATCATGGTCTGGGGTTTATATATCAGAAAAGTATGATGGATGGAGATTGGTTTGGAATCATATTAACAACACATTTACAACAAGGACAGGCAAGAGTTTACAAGTTCCTGATTATTTATACACTGAATTTGAATCCTTTCAGGATATTTTTTCATTTGATTTAGATGGAGAATACTGGGGTGGATATGGAATGTTTTCCAAAATAGATGATCAACAACCCAATATTGATGATCAAATGTACTTTAAAATTTATGACATTATTGACACAACTATGACATTTACACAAAGACACGAAATTTTGCTTCAATTAAGAGAAATTATTAATAAAAATAAAAATTCATTAAAGCACATTGAAATAATAGAACATGTATATTTACCATCTCATTCATTTCATTCATTTCATTCATCTAATTTAAAATGTGAATCTGTTAATGATATTATTAAGAGAAAAATGGATGAAGTAGTATCAAAGGGAGGTGAAGGTGTAGTTGTCAGAAACCCATCCGGAAAATATGTAATTGGAACACGATCATATGATATATTGAAAATGAAACCAGTTGAATTTACTGAACTAATTATCATGGGACATCACGTGACTGAAAAAAAGTTACTAATTCCTAACTATGTGTCGTCATTAATTTGCTATACAGAAGAAGGTGATGATTTGCGAATTACATGGGGAAATCGCAAGCAAATAGCACCACCAGTGTATTCAATTATTAGAATCAAATTTAGTCAATTAACCCCATCAGGAGTACCCAAATTTCCATCATATATTGGAATTATGTCAGAACATAATCTCGATCCTGCTCAATTGGAAAAATTTAATAGATTAAAACAATTATCAACATCAATTTCAACAACATTATTACCATCAATTTCAACAATTCAATTGAATAAATGTGATGAATTTTTAATGCCAGATTATGAGTTAAAAACATGTATCGTTTTAGTTTCATCATATTATACAACCAATTACATTAAAGGAAACATTAAAGCAGGATTAGAATCAACGGAATATGTGTCTACATTATTAGCATATACAATCAATGCTATTCAAACAGCAATAGTAGTTAAATCAACATGTCCACCACTAATTGGACAGTTATTGAAAATTAGTTATAAATCACTGACTAAAAAAGGAGCACCGAAAAATGCCCGAATTGTTGAGAAAATTAAAAATGAATCACTATCACCAAAGGAATTAGAAAAGTTTGATGAATTAAGAGCATTAGAAGGTATATCTATTACATTTAGTCAGAAACGAAACACATATAGTTTAACTGATCAACAAATTAAATTGCTTCAAAATAATCCTAAATTTGTTCAGTTGTGTACTCTTCAAGAAGCATTAATGAAAAAAATAGTTATACCTGCGGGGAAATTCGCATTAGTTCAAAATGGAGCAAATGTATACAAAGTTTGTTGTGCTGTCAAAGGCAATAGTATTTATTGTTCATGTCCAAGTTGGATATATCAACCGTTACCTCCAATTAAAAGAACATGTAAACATTGTCAAGCATTCCAATTAAAAACATTTTAATATTTAATAATAAATGAATCATCTGCTGAATTCATGTCAAAATAATCGACTGTACATAACATAGCATCATAGTTATATGTCACACCATTAATGTCAACCGCTAAATTTCCTTCGTGTAACTTATATCCATCAACCCACCAAAACATATCAGGTCGTTTTATGCTTTGTAGTAATTTTGCCACAGCACACCACATTTCATAGAAATTATAGCACATGACTAAATTTTCGTGTTGAGTTATTTTTGTGTCATTTATACCAATATAAACATCATCTATTTCATACCCCAATTCAATTAATTTAAAAGCACAATATTCATTAATTAATTGACGATTACTGACATAATCTATACCATGTATATCAACTTCTCCATGTATATTTTTGTTGTAAATACAATATTTCATATTATAAAACTTATATTCGTCATTTTTTTATATAATGAAATATCATGATGATTTTAAAATGTGGCCGGATTTAAAAACACCCAAAACAACTTTCGTGTTGTTGCGGGTGTAATTGAATATCACATTGTTTTGGAACATGTGTATTAATTTCTCTTCCGTTTTCTCTTCCATTTTCTATTTTCATGACACAATTTTTGGCCATCGATATAAACATGTTATTTAATGCTTCTTTTTCTACATCCATTAATGGCGATACTTCAAAAAAGAACATACCATTATTTTCAGCAAATTTCTTTGCTATATTAATGTCAACAACTGATTTTAAATCACTTTTATTCGCTACAAGAACTTTTAATGTATTGCTATCAGTTAATTCACATGCTTGTGGATGCCAAATATTAACAACATGGTCATATGATTTTTGATCAGATATATCATACACAATGAATACACAATGAGAAGCACGATAATATGCCTTTGTAATTGACATGAACTTTTCTTGTCCAGCAGTATCCCAAACATATATTTTGACAATAAAATTGTCAATTTGATGAGTTTTTGTTCCGAATTCAATTCCAATAGTTGGGTGAATTTCTGACGTAAATTTGTCAAACACAAATCGATACATTAAGTTGGTTTTTCCAGTACCCGTGTCTCCAACAATAATGAATTTTAACGCGTAATCGTGTTCCATGATCGTTTTCTATATTTAATGGAATTATCAAAGATATTAATTGAATCAAAATTCGGAGGAAAAGAATTTAAATTTTGCTGACGAGCAAAATATTTTTAAAAATATCCTAAACGGATTTAAAAACACCAATAATTACAAAGTTATAATCCCATGACACAAAAAACAGTTCTCTTTGTTGGATCATATTCCAATATTCCAATTGGATATTCAAAGATTTCACACTATTTAACTAATGAATTGGCCGAATTTACCAATTTGTGGCATTTTGGATTTTCTAACTTTCCAGAAGTTAAAAAAGTACATCGATATATTTCGAACAAAGTACATTTAATAGATGTATTAGAACTGGAAAAACAAAAAGATGAAAATAAAAATGTAGACACATTTGGAACTAATGTATTTGCCAAAGTGTTATTAGATATTAAACCAGATATTATATTTTTTTATAATGATGTCATTGTTATTTGTCGATTACTTAATGTCATTATTAATGAAAGAGCAAAGGGCACAGTTTTTAATGATTTTAAAGTCATTACATATTTAGATTTAGTGTATGATTTTGAAAGATTAAGTTATGTTAAGCATATATTAATCAATTCACACAAAGTATTGGTTTTTTCAGATCATTGGAAACAAAACATTATTAAAATGTTTCCTTCATTGGGATATGATGAGAATAATGGAATTGATATATTATATCATGCTTACAATGAAAATGTCATATTTAATAGATCAAAGACGTTTTGTAGACAAAGGTTTAATTTGCCACAAGATTCATTTATTATTTTAAATGCCAATAAGAATGTATATCGAAAAGCACTCGATATTACAATTGAAAGTTTTCTCATATTTTTAAAGTCAATGGATATGAACAAAACTATAAAACTGCTATTATTTTGTGAATTAACATCATCTATTGGTTATGATATCATGGCATTAATTGAAATTTATTGCGCAAAACTATCAATTGATTATGAAACTATTATAGGAAACAATATATTACATATACAATCAACGTCATTATCTGATGATGATATGAATATATTATATAATGCTTGTGATGTTGGCATAAATACATGTATTGGTGAAGGATTTGGAATGTGTAATGTTGAGCATGGCATTTTAGGGAAACCTCAAATAGTGTCAGATGTGGGGGCATTATCGGATATTTTTAATGAGACCGAAACATTAGTTCCAGTGTCTGCTACATTTCAAGTCTCGAATATTATGGATGAACATAATGGAGAAGCACAAATTTGTAGTAGCAAGGATTTTGCTTCAAAATTATCACAAGTTTATGTCAATTATTCATATTATTGCGATATATTTGATCAGTTTTCAAGACAATCAAAGATAAAATATAGTTTATCAAATATTATAAATAAAGTAAAAAACATAATTGATTAAATTTTAGGCACTATAATATACAATCTCATATGTTGATGTATTATAGTACATTGGTTGTAGGCCAGTGACATTACCAACTTGTGTCAATGGAGACACAAAAAATCCAGTGTTTGCTGGATTTAAAGCAATCCCAGAAGCACAAATAGCAATTGAATTACTATTTTGATTTGATCGTCCAGCATAATTTCCAATAGCAATAGCATTTGATCCTTGACTTATCTGACCAGCACAATTTCCAATTGCCACAGCATATGATTGCTGTGATGTATTTCCAGTAGCATATCCAATTGCCACAGCATATGATTGTTGTGATGTGTATCCAGCACTGTGTCCAATAGCAATTGCTTCGGTTGATTGATTACTTGATCCACAACCGAAACCAATAGCAATAGCATTTTGACCTTGTACTGAACTTCCAGCACTGCTTCCAATAGAAATAGAATTGCTTCCCTGACTGGTAATTCCAGCACCATTACCAATGGCAACAGCATTTTGTTGTTGTGATGAATTTCCAGCACTAACACCAATAGCAACAGCATTATTTTCTTGACTTACTCCACCACATCCATTTCCAACAGCAACAGAATTTATTCCCTGACTACTATTTCCGGATTGATACCCCATGGCAACAGCATTTGCTCCTTGGTTTGTCTGTCCAGCATCAGTACCAATCGCAATTGAATTTCCACCTTGACTACTATTTCCAGATTGATATCCCATGGCAACAGCATTTGCTCCTTGGTTTGTCTGTCCAGTATTTAAACCGATTGCCACAGCATAACTTTGTTGACCTGTATATCCAGCGTATGTACCGATTGCCACGGCGTAGGTAGATTGATAATATTGACCAGCACTAACACCAATTGCCACGGCATTACCCAATTGTGATATTTGACCGGCATTTTGTCCAACTGCTATTGAACTGCCACCTTGACTTGTTTGTCCAGCTAATTGTCCAATGGAAATACATCCTGAACCTTGACAGGAATTTCCAGAATAAACTCCAATTGCTACTGAATTATCCGATTGATTAGATTGTCCTGAATATTGACCAATAGCAACACACCCATTTCCCTGTGATATTGAACCACTTGTATCACCAATAGCAACAGAACTTTGTAATTGACTAACACTTCCAGCACTGTTTCCTATTGCTACTGATAATTGACCTTGACCAGTGCTTCCAGCGCTATATCCCATGGCAATGGCAAGTTGATTTTGATTAAAAGATCCAGATAAATAACCGACTGCTACCGCATTTGCTCCTTGATTTGAATATCCACTACCATCACCAATAGCAATAGAACCACTGTTTTGTGTTATGTTACCAGCATTAATACCAATTGCTATGGCATTACTGCCTTGATTTGACTGTCCTGAATATGCTCCTATTGCCACCGCATTTCCTCCTTGATTTGATTGTCCAGAACTATCTCCAATTGCTACTGCTTCTGCTAATTGACTTGAATTGCCAGCATTTGCTCCAATTGCCACTGAATTTATCTCTTGACTTGAATTTCCTGCTTCTGATCCAATAGCAATAGCATTTGATTGTTGAATGTCTGTTCCAGATCGATATCCAATTGCTATACTTCCACTTTGTTGAGCAGAATTTCCGGCATTATTTCCAATAGCAACAGCATTACTTTGCTGAGATGTCAATCCAGAACCATATCCAATTGCTATACAACCTTCTCCTTGTGAAACAAAACCAGCACTACTGCCAATTGCCACAGCATATGTTTGTTGATTTGAATTTCCAGCATTGTGACCAATTGCTATGGCATCTGTTCCTTGACTTGTATTTCCAGCATATTGACCAATTATTACATTGGGATTATTTGGATTAAATATAGTATATAGAGTATCAGTTCCATCAATTCCAATAGTAGTGCCATCTATTTTAACACCACCCAATATAGTTGATGTAGCGACAGGTAATTGACTACTGCCTGTTCCAGATACAGGAACATTATTTAAGCATAATGAATCATTAATAACAGACAATGTATTATTTCCTAATAACAATGAATTTGTGTACATTGTATTAAAAATGGAAGAACTATTACCAATACTATATTTTCCTGACTTATGTGGCAATATATCCTTGGTTGTTGTTTTTTTATGAACGCCTAATCGACCAGATATTTTAACATTAGCATTTATTTTTTGTGTTTTTGCCATTATATATTAACATGAAAAAAATGATTTTACATTTCTAAAATGTAAATAAAATAATTTATTCATATGACATTACTGTTAAAATATAAATTAAAAAAGAATTCCAAAGACTGGGTTACTCGTACATTTCAATCTGCGGAACAACTGAATAAGTTTATTCAAAAATCTAAATCATCTATTATTGGGATAGATTTAAGTTACTGTGATGAAACAAATCCAGAATTGGATATGAACAGAATTGGCATCAAGAATAATATTAAGAATGGGAGTGAGAATGGAAACGAGAATAAACTATTAATTAAAAAACTAATGGAACAACAAAACGTTATTGTAGATACCATACAATTCAAACTTGACTTAATTAAAGCAGATTATATTAGATCAGATTTATATACATTCATATTTACGATAATAATTATTTATATTGGTTCAATTATGTTCCATTAAAATAAATACAAACACATCAACGAATCGTCTAAATATCCATTCAATTCTTTGAATAATGAATGATTTTTAATCAAATACTTGACACGAGAATTATACTGTTCCATATCTGTCAGTAATAACAGAGATTTTATTAACTTGTGTTCTGTTTTGCGCAATTTTTTAATAACGTGTCTTATTTTTCTTTGTAATAAATTATTATTATTTTCATACTTCAATCTATTAAAAAATGATGGATATATAGTGAATTGAAACCCAAATCGCTGATAATATGAATATCCTTTGCTTAAAATTATTCTCAATGACAAATTATCAACAGTGTCTGTTTTTGCTGAATCAATCAAATAAACCTTTTTTATGCCAATGATTTTCAACATTTTCAAAACTGTGGTCATAATCGTAGTTCCCGAATATTCCGGAGTTTTATGTATATTTTCAAAATAACAGTTATTATTTAATTGTGATGTTTGGTAGTCAGCAAATATTACCAAAAAAGGTATCAAATACACATTATTCATATTCGTTCCATTAAATTTAAGCTTATAATATTTATGTCCACTCTTTGTTAATTTACATGGAAGAATAGTACTATTATCTTTAATAGAAAATGTTTTGGTCTTGTGATAAATATAGTCCAAATTAGATTGAACATCATCGATACACTTAAAATTGTTGCTGTTTAAATCATATAACATTTAGATTCCGTTATTATTCGTTATGAAACAAGAATAAAAATTTGATTAATAAATTTAATCATTTTTTAACATACCAAAATAATAACAAAAATGGAACGACTTCGTTTAATTAAAGACATTCCAAAATTAATTAAAAATGGCAAATTTCCCACGCCAAGTTTGACGCCATACTCATTTTTATTTTGGAATCTTCTTGGACTAAATGTATTTTCCATTAATTCTTCATGGACGCAGTAGAGAAGAAGTTTTCAGACGAAGAGGTAGTTATAATTCTGCTATTAATGAACTTCCAGTAGCAACTTTATTGACTCTGGGATCATGGCAAGTATCAAAACGCTTATGGAATATTGAAAATAATCCACAATTCCACAAACTGCCTGATAAATTTTCACTAAAACCAATCATATTAATGCCTATATCATATATGATTTCCAATATTTCTATGCTATCCATTCAAGATAAATCAGATGGTATTTTTTCAAAGAAATCATTAAATATGTCACCTGATCCTGATAACGAATAAAACATTCACATATCATTAATAATTTGGTTTAAGCAAAACCTGTGTTCTGTGCTTTGGACTTGAACTCTTTGTAAATCGATACACAATTTTGTACTGAGGAATTTCATCTATATCCATTTCACCTTCGAATTCCATTGCTTCATCCAAGTATAAATTCATCATGATAATCAGTTTCTTAAATGGTTTTAATTCCAAGACATGTTCATATTCTAATTTTTCATCCAATGACATCAATGACATCATGATTTCATTATATTTTTGTTTACGATAAGCACGATCCATTCGATTATAATTTTATAATATTATCATTTTTAAATAATAAAAAATGATTTTTCATAACTAAAATATTTGTTCACAATATTTAAATGTCTAAAAAAGTAATCAATATAGATCTATCCAAACTCGTATTTATTGCTCCACATACACAGGAAATTGATACAGGAAAATGTTTAATTGGTGATGATGATAGTAATGATGAATCTAAACCTATTAGTCACATACGTTCCAGTAATAAAAAAGTTGTGTTAAAACCACAAGTAGCAATAGTAAAACCAACTAAGAAAATAAATGATGCTACTGTCGTAAATACAACGCCAGTTGTAAACGCAACGCCAGTTGTAAACGCAACGCCAGTTGTAATTGAAAAGCAAAAATTACAAATTAAAACTAAACCCAAACCAATTCCAAAAATAGAACCCAAAGTTGAAATAACGGAAGAAGAAATAGAGCCCGAAATTAATTATGATATTGCGCTGTCCATTTATCCTCAACTTCAACCACAAAAATTTCTAATTCACAAATTAGTAGCACAATTATCACCACAATGGCAACGAATTATCTTTTCATACAAGGATTTTGACGGACTATGTACGCGATTTCAACAAGAATTGGACAATTTTCCCAAGACTCTGAAATATATTTTGCCTTATGATCACAATTTGATTTTCAATGCCTTTAAATTGACCCAATTTCCACCCAAAGTGATTATTTTAGGACAAGATCCATATCATTCCGATATTGATCAAGCAATGGGATTATCATTTTCAGTTCCTGATGGAGTTCATCCACCACCATCATTGTATAATATATTCAAAGAACTTCAAACAGACATCGATAATTTTAAGTTTAATCCAGATAATGGCAACCTAACCAAATGGGCAGAACAGGGAGTTTTATTGTTGAACACAGCATTAACAGTACAATGTAAGACCCCAGGTTCTCATTATGATATATGGGACAAATTTATCAATCATATACTTAACCAAATTTCAGGGAATGGAAATATGGTATTTATGTTGTGGGGAAATCCAGCAAAAGCACGTCTAAATGACATTAAAAATAAAGATTGCCATTTAATATTACAATCTGTACATCCGTCACCATTATCGGCAATGAGAGGATGGTTCGGATGTAAACATTTTTCCAAAGCAAATGAATTTTTAATTGAGAAAAACTTAGGAGCAATTACTTGGTCATTGAAAGAATAAGTACAAAAGGAACATAAAAATAAAATGCTTTGTATATTATATCAATTAAAAATACAGAACGCTTTACATAAGTCTAAAATTTCAAAGAAATTATTATCAATTCTAAAAGAGAATGAGAATGAAAATGACTCAGGTTTTAAACGTGTGTATTGTGAAAAGCATATATTTAAAGGAATTCCTCAACACAAAATAAGTTCTTTTTATTTACGAGAAAGAGGTAAAGTTGTTTTACAAACTCTTGTTATTAACTTAGATTTTTCTGCTGATGAAAAACCAATTGTATCAAACATTATTAATCAAATGGACAAAATCACAATTAATATTCATGAACAAATTATATGGGAATGTGATATTAAATTATTAAGTTTGATTGAAACCCCAAAAATAATTGGAAACAACATGTATATTAACTTACCATTCAAATACTTAATTAACTACATCGATTTTGAAAAATTATCATATTCTAATGTTAGATGTGAATTAAGACTGAATGATACAAAATACATTAATGAAATTTCAATCATTTACAGCAAACAATATGATTCTTATGAACGTGAAAAAAGTTATTCATACCAGTTTACACCTAATGTTCAACCACTTAAAGAAATTCATGATGAACAAGAATGGACTGTGACTAATGTTCAACAAATTAATGAAATTCACTGTGAAAACATGATGATATATAATGTAAAACAAAATGTTAATCATCCTCGATTAACAAAAGGATTATTTATCCAAGGAGATTTATTATCAATTGATTCTATTGAAATTTTAAGGAATGGAAATGATGAGAATATAAAGTACGAGAAACTAACAGATCATTGTAAACACCTTCACCAAGATCTACATTATTTATCTTTTAATGAATCAAGTTCTTTTTTGGACATAGACAATAATGTTTCCATTCCTATTCAAAGCATAAAAATATGCCGAAATAAAAATAAAAATGAAAATGAAAATGAAAATGAAAATGAAGGTATAAAATTATATTCTGTTGATCATAATGAATTTAGTTATTGTTCTGGAATGGGAGGATTGCGGTATGATTTTTGGCCGGATTTGGAAATATAAGTAAATGCGATCGCATTTACATAAAATTTTTGGAAATATAAGTAAATGCGATCGCATTTACATAAAATTTTTGAAATTTTAAATTATATATATTTATATAGAATCAAATGGAAGATATATATTCCTTAAATAAATCACCAGACGAAGATAATGTATATTTAATTGGAAGTGATTTATTAGACAGAGATATTGCCAAGGTCACTGTAAATGACGATGGCACATTCATCATTAACATGATGTCTGACGAAAATATTACATTCACTGTTGATGATATTATCAATGGAGAAGATAATTCAATTAATATTTCCGATCAATTCAATCAACAGTTGACACCAACTTATCTTCTAATTGATGACACAATTGAAGAACAATTAGAAGACGATCAATATGTTCTTGCCAGCAAGTTCATCGATAAACTAATTGAATTTATCAATAGTATAAACAAGGAAAGAACTGAAATAGAAGAAGAAATTGAAGATGCCTATTCTACTTCTACTATCGATGAAAATGACATCGATGACGAATTGAAACACATGGTAATTGTCGAAACCATTAATTCGTTAAAAATTCAATTTGTTCGTAACAAAAAGGATTTATTTTACATCACTGTTTATTTCGATGGGCAAAACTATATTCTAAAATCTCCATCAACTGGAACAACAAATGATGTCGTTTTCATGAATATCAAAGAAATGTCTGATGCTATTAACAGTGTCGTCAATGGAACTGGTGACGATGATATTATACTTAACTTACAATCAGTACTATCACAATATATTGCTGATTTGTATGCGAGTAGTGCTGATGGTATTGATGACATATCAATGATAGACGAAACATCAACTGATATCCTGTATGAAATTGTTGGTGAATTTTCCAAAACCACAATGCTGAATGTTAAAAATTTGGATTTTTTGGACACAATTACAGATCAATCACAAATTAAAACCACAGACTACTTGTCTGAACAAATTGAAATTTATACGTCAACTGTTCGAGAAGATAGACATCGAATTGTATACAGTGATGATACTGCGCTAATTGAATTAAACAAAGCATTCTCAGGTCGTTTTGAAAATTCTGGCGACATATCCAAAGATATTCTCAATCTATCTAAAAACTGCCTTAATAGGTTAAAGTTCTCATCATTCTTAAACAAAAGTAAAATTGATGGTGGACGGGGCAATACCACCGAACAATACAAGGAATTTATCAGTAAAATGATTACCAGTGGTAACATTATTCCGATTGTCAGCGATACTATAAATCCAAAATTATTTGCTTCTGAAATAGAAAAGAAAACATTCTTCATTTCACCACAAAAATTTACCACAACTTACAATGATTTCATAGATTATAGTGTTCCATACATTCCTCCCAATCGTGATGAAAGTAAATTAATTCAATTAACCAGTGACGATCTTGATCCATTGCCAATTAATGTTTATCATAGTTTATTTTTCGCATCAGAATCAGCAGTTAAAAAAGAACCCAAGAAAAGTAAAACAAAGGATGACAAGAAAAAAGAAGAAATTCCACGATCTGAAAAATCAGTATCACTACCAACTCAAACAAAAAAATTAGGACAACGCAAAGCATTATCAACACATAATATGGTTTATAATATAACTGATAGTCATGATAAAACATTAACCGGAACTAAGATACACAAACTATGTAATGGAGAAAAATTAGATATTATTGGAATTGAGCGCAACTTCACAATGAACGGAATTGAAAGGAATGAAGAAGAAATCGACATTACCTCATCAGTATCTGCTCAAAATCTGACTAAAAATGTCAGTATTTTAATTGATGACGGCGTGAATGTTGGTGAACGAAAAGTATTAGAAAATATTGTCAATGCTATTCTTGAAGTTATTCCCACTGCTGGTCGAATAAATAATATTGTATCAATTTTCAAAGATAAATTAAGTCACTTGAAAAACTTAAAACAATTCCAAAAACTACTTGATATTTTTAACATTTCAATGTATGATATTAATACCAGTTCAATGGAATTAATCACTGCCAGCATTCAACAAAACATTCGCGTACTTATTGACACTCCAAAATTCCAACGAAAAATATCAGATATTGAACAGTTCCAATTGGAAGATATTATACAACAAATTTTAGACAAGGATGAAGACAGTGGAGAATCATTATCAACATTGTATGGAATTACTGGCACATCAATTAGCAATAAAGTTGAATTTTTAATATCATTGAACAAACAAGTTGATAGTGGCGATATGTATTATAACCAATTAAGTGAAGTGCTACCATCATTTCCGATCGGAAATGATGACATTATTAATGAATCTATTTCACCTGTGCCATTAACACTTACTGATATTGAGAAAGGAAATGTCATTATCAATCGCAATGGAACTGATTATGCGTTATTTAAAGGACAATACTACACAATACCTGATTTCCGCAAACTAATTAAAATGCCGGTTAAAATTAATGGTGATTGGAACATATATAAACCAATTATCAATGATGTTGAGCAATTTGTTAAGTTGAATGTGTCACGTGATCGCGCATGGCAACGCAGTAAAGTTGATGTTCCGGAACATTTTGAACTTGTTAAATTGTCTGTCGCTGATAAATTCGAGGACATCTTATATTCCCCGATGTCAAATGAACATAAAATACAGCAGTTATTCGGATTGGCACGATTATCTGATGATGGTGAATGGTTTGTTGATTATGCTAATAAGCAACGAGTTGTATGTCGTCATGTTTACGAACAACTATCTGGAAATGATATAACTGAATATTGTATCCGCGATGGATCTGATATTGTCTGTAAAATTTGTTCAACAACATTAGTTGCTGATCTGACAATTGATACACAACAAGCATACAAAGAAGATGGTTCAGTTGATACTTCTCGATTCGTTCGAGAAGATGTTGATGTAGCAGAACCAAAATCAATGGTTATTGCTCGTCATGATAATTTTGTTGATGATCCAACCGCAAAGACAATGTATCGAATTATTGCCTTTATTGAGAACTGTCCAGTTAAAAAGGTGATCGATTCAAAGGCCAACAAAAACTATGATGAATGGGAGAAAATGATTGAAAATATTAAACAAGAATTCAAACGATCAGATCGGTACATAATAATCGCTGAGAAAAACAAATCATACTATTTTAATACTACTCCTAAATCCAAGGAACAAATTGAAAAGACTTCATTCAAACATAAAAATGCTCAAAAACAAGTAGCAGAAATGTATTCATTAACTGGATCAGATCAGAAAAAACTATATGATAGTTTATCTAAAAAACTGTACAGTTTTTGGTGTGGTGAATTAGAAATTCCAGAAAAACCAGAACATATCAGTCTTCGTAAATTATATGATCCTATGATTGAAGTCTTGGCAACTATATGTTTATATGTCAGCAAAGGAGAAAAAGGACTTGGAAAGACAGACATTCAATTCACTACATCGAATGATTTATTTATTTCAGGTAAACGAATCAATTACTTACTTCTAACCACTATGATAAACAGTCGTCATGAATTTGATCGATTTTTCAGAAACGAAGTAAATCTATTGTTGCCTACACCTACTGATCAATTTTTAAGCAATGTTAACTATGGTGAGGTATTTAAATATTATTTTTCAATGACGAAGTTTATTTACAACGAACTAATTAAAAAATCAGTTTCACTTGACATCACATCTGATCGTGATAAGAAGAATATTAATAAGAATATATTTTCTTATTCCATTAATCCAGCATCAGATGACTTTTCCAAATTAATAGTCAATGCCACTGAAAACATATCTATTTTAAACAAAACAGTTGATCTGGCAAATAAAATGGACATTGGTAAATTTAAAACCGAACTTGTATGTTCAGTAGTAACATCATCAGAGGACGTTGAATCTTTTGGTGGGACTGACTTTTCACATTATCAATTACGAGAATTAGACATTGATGACAAATATAAATATCAACATCCGATTACAACTGTCCCTAAATCCGATGACGATGATGCCAAAGATAAACAGTTTCATCAAACAATTGACCAACTTAAACAGCAATTTTCTGAACATATTACACAAGATCGTCAATTATATGAGAAATATTTCTCGGAAGTGAAAGTTGTTCCTTTCACCAAGGATATGTTTGATAATGATAAAATCAAAGACAATTTGTATGAATATGCTGTTCCCAATGTTGAAATTAATGACAGTACTACATTGAATGAATTGGACTTAATTGAACCCACTATTACTACTCAAAAAGACGTCAAGGAATCGAATCAAGGTATAGTTAATTGTATTAATCCATCAATATTCGATTTCCAAAAACGTGAAAAGTATGTTATTCAAGTAATTGATGAATTATTTTACAATGGTATTTATATAAATACCAATGCCAAAGCAAATCTAATGGCAAGTGCTACATTAGGACACGAATCAGAACAATTATTCATGATTAAAAACTACATTGTGCTTATTCGATTATTATACAATATGATTATCACTAAAAAGCAATTTTCTGGATATGACGAAATATTCGACGATTTCTACAAGGAAATTACTCCACTACAAGAATCATTCAAAATAATCACAAACAGAACATTATTTACATTGAATGTCATTGAAACCCCATTTTGTGGAAATGGAATAAACCTAACACACTGTGTTGCTGTGTATAAAAACGTATTTTATGATACACTTAAACATGTTCATTCAGTCGCTAATGGTAATCAACGACCACAACTATTCACAAGTTTCTGTCAATTGGTATCTAAAATATTGTCACATATACACAGACGTGTTAATTACAATATTAATGATATGAACGAATATCTTCAATATATTTATTCAAAGAAAAAGTTTGGAAAAGAAGAAATAGAAGATGATGAAGATAATGGCGAATTAGAAGTTGCTGACGTAGAACAAGCAAAGAAATATATGGAAGGTGAAATCAATGTTGATGTTGGTGTTGTGGAAAATGATTATGGTGATGGCAATGATGAAGATGATGGACTTGGTGGTGGGTTTGGTGATCAAACCGGAGCAGGTGATGAGTAACTTTTTCTAAACGAATTTAAAAGTTATGATCAAAAACTAAGTAACTTTTTCTAAACGAATTTAAAAGTTATGATCAAAAATTACTTTGTAATGAAATATTTATAAACATAATATGCTGTCATACCTCCAAGCAATTGGACAACGACATATTGAGCATATTTAGCACCAGTTAATTTACCATTCAAAAACATAGCAGTAGATACGGCTGGGTTAAAGTTACCACCAGAGTATTGAGCACCCAAATAAATAACAATAAACAATGCTAATGCTATAACTATGGGATTACCCCAAATAAGAATACTTGACACAAAAATAAATGTACCAACAAATTCAGTTAAAAGTGCTTCGTAGGCAAACATTCTGTACTTTTATTTATATTATAATACTATAAAAAATTTCTTATTTCTTTGTATAATGGAATTAAAAACGGATCATATATTATTAATCATAACTACAACCTTATTTTTAATTTTTCTTGGATATTGGGCATGGAAATCAAAAACAACAATATCAGAACCATTCTTAATGAAATTAGATTTTCCAGAAAACACTTATTTCAAAATTAAACTTGAAATAGATGATGATGTTAAGACTGAGAGTAAGAATAAAAATAAAAAGAGTAAGAAGAATGAAACCAAAGTAAAATTAACACAGGCAGAAAAGAAACAACTTGCCAAAGAAAAAAGTGATGAAAAAAAAGAAGAAGAAAAACTTAAAAAAGAACGTGCCAAAGATAAAAAGAATAATACAGATAAAAAGAACGACAAAGGAAACAAAAATTATATGTATTTAGATGTTGAATTTGATCATGATTCCGATATTACCAAACCAATTTTATCACCTCTATCAAATTCACTTGGACAACAATGGTATCAAAAAGATGGTAAAATATACAATCGATTAAATCATTTAGTTCTGTCTGTTTACAAAGATATTAAAGCAGATGGCGTACCAATATTTTTAACTATTTCAAGGCATACTAATGGTCAATATTGGATTATTGACGATAGTGGAATTATTAGATCACGTTTAACTGGTGGTCGTTTATCATATTCTATTAACAATGAAAATATAGTCATTAAATTAAATTCATCCAGAAGTGTTGATGGATTTTTACAAAATTGGATTGTTGAAAATACAAATGAATCCGTAATTGAATCAAAATTAACAACAGAACCAAAAATAGATCCACAATATACAAATGAACACATCAAAGAATTACATAAACAATCAATGGTAAATATTCTCAAAAAAGTGAAATCTATTGTCTGACACATTTTAATCTATGTCATCATCATGTGTTCTCTTTTGAATTTTAGACATTGGTTTTGTTATGATCTTAATATCGTCCAATAATTTTTCACAAAATTCAACATAACAAAATTTATCACGTATCATCGCCCAATCCTTGCGCATTCCATCATCACTTTGTTTGCCATCATTTTGATCAAAATCAGTCTTAATATTGAAGTTAAATTTACGATAAATTTCATTAAATACCAAATCAACTTCATATAATATTTTTTTGTACCTGAATGACTTTGAGTTTGGTATATATTGACCATCCTCATCAATCAATGCGCTATACATATTTCCATATCTTATAGCACATTGATTGATATAATAATATATGTAGTTATAGCACCATTTTAACTTACATGTCATCATTTGTTTAATTAGTTTGGCATACAATGATTTCTTCATTTCAATATTAATATTGTGATCTTGAATAAAACATTTGTTATGATCATAATGAAATATCATTTTCTCATCAGCATTTCTGACATTGTCTCTGTAAAATGATATTTCACTATTTTCATAGTCAATAACTATGTCATATTCTTCATCATCTTTAATTGAACGATCCATTATGTCTAATGATAAGTATGATATACTTACTATATCAATGACCATTCGAATAGTTACATTACTGTCAACTAATTCCAAGGTATTAATTAAGTAACCTCCTTTATAACTTTCTTTAATATTGGCATTTGCCACAAACATTGACATATTACCCATCATAGATGACAAATCATCAATACCATCTCCCAATGTATTCTTTAATCTCTTTGACTCCATTGTTCAAGACTGTTTAATGAAATATTCATTTAAAATCAAAATTTTTCGGATTTGGCCAAAGACTTAATAATAATATCATTATCAATTATACCCATATGACATGAATTCATTATATTTTTCAGCAATTAATTCAAATTGTAATTGCTGATCGGGAGTTAATTCATTCCACATTTTCATAATTTTATCCATTCGGTGAGTTGCTGGAATGCCATTAGTAATTACTAATGGCATTGTTCTTTTGACATACATATGATATGCGTTTTTGGGTTGATAATTTAGAACTAATGGAGTGGGAATTTGTACCATGATACAATCATATGATATTTTTGTATGTCAAAAAATTAAAAAATCAAATTTTTGACATACAAAATCTAATATAGAGTGATTTCAATCAATAATATATAAAATGTCTTTGACTACTGAACAAGCAATAAATGTATGTAAAGAAATGACATTAATGATGACTGGAAATGTTAGTAATATTAATAGCAAAAAAATAATAGATTATATGACTAAAAATGGAGTACCGCCAGACATTTATTTGCCACTAACACCAGAGGAAGGTGGTGGGTGGTGTCCATTACTTTATTTTTGCTGTCGTAATGTAGCATTTTTTGATTTGTTTAAATATTTAGTCAGCATTGGAGTTGATGTCAATAATACTCCCCGTGAAACCACCAATTCAATTGAATTATTATACTATTGTCAACACCAATATATACCCAGTTTAGTCAAATTAAACTGTTCAATAGATCCAGAAAACTTTCAAAAGTATGGTAAAATTATGTTAGTTAATGGTATGATGACCAAAATTGCGCTACTAATGAAATGGAATGCGATTAAACAACAACAAGTTATACAACTTCTACAAAGTAATAACAAACTATTATTTGAAGTTACTGAGGAATTTTATCGCAAAATGACAATTAATTGCCAAGGTTTATTAACCTTGCGCATAAGTTCCGAAATATGGAAATCCAATAACGATAAATTAATGACCAATTATTTAGAAGTATACAAATTTTTGTTGACCAACATTCCAGTCAATATTGTTGATGAACACGGATGTTCTTTCTTTCAACGAGTATTAAACACTTATTTTATACCACTAATTCAATTGGTTATTGAATTCAATCCTGAATTTGATCAATGTAAAGTTGTACACTATTCCAATTTTGATTTAAGCACCAGACAAGTGATGTGCTCGTTTTACAATGACGATAATTTCAAAGCAATATGTAAAATGGTTGACAGATACAATTTGCCCAAGAAACTAAAACAACTCAGAACATCGTCAAGGACGAAATAATAAAAATTTTGATTTTTTAGATTTTTGAGGAAATTATACTTTAAAAATAAATGTCTTCTGCCAGCGATACTACAATCAACAAATACAATATCGTAACTATCGAATATCGGGTCTCTGATGATAGTCGAGGAACATTATATATTTATGATGAAGATGTAGATGAACATGGAAGTTTTATTTGTGGTGGAGATACTTTCATTGATATATTGGCATATGATATTGAAGAAATTAATCGTCCATTGACTGATCTAACATATCAACTTCAAAATTTAACTTCCGAGCCTATTCTATTAGGTTTGATGAATGAATGTGAATATTCACATGCGTATATTTCAAAGAGCAATGATAGTATCATACTGACATATGTTGATGAAAATGGTGTTGAACCAACACTTAAACACAGAATCGATAACTCGGTTGTTGCCATTAGACAATTAATTACAGCAATAAATAATCCAGTTTTTGATTTTGATTAATATTTTTAAAAGTTAAAGTATCACACAACAAGCAGAATTAACATTCTCATTCGAATCTTTGTTCTTTACAATCATAACCGACTTACATCTATAAAAATAATTGTCCATCATATAAGAATTAATAAAGGCATGAAATTCCATAGTTTCATCGTTAAATACTTGTGTAATCATAATACTTATGGGTTTAATAACAGTTTTGTTTTCATAAATATGATATGATGATGCTATTTTTTCTATAACCGCAATTACATGACAATATCGATGATTATTGATAAAGACTTCAAAAATAACACGATTAATTGTTGTGTTTTCATTATTAATAGTCACTGGTTCTTTCAAACTCAAAAGATATTGTTGATTCATGTTTCAATATATTATTATAAAACAGTCAAAAATTAAAATATTAATCATTTTTTATGTTGTTATTGGCATATGGCGTGTAAATCTGCCCTACTTAAACACATATTTATTTTAGATATAATATTGGCATCATGTTTAAATTTGTTCAATAGTGCCTGTTTAAATTCAGGTATATTAAGACCGCCTTGTGAAAACGTTTTTCCATTACACGCATTTATTAATCGTTCATCATTACTTAAATCTGTTTTTATTGATGTTACTGTTGTCACTTCTGACATTGTTGCCGGTACAGTAGTTTTAGAAACACACTGTTTTAAATTATCATAAACATGAGCAAAATAGTTAGTTTTGTGTGGACATGTATACAAAAACATCAATATACAACACTGAGGATAATCATCAATAACTTCTTTTAATTCAAGTGGGTTACAGTGAGTTGGCGTACAATCTGTACGAATAAATTTATTGTCTTTATCAACCACATTACATTCTGACAAATATATTGTTTTTCCATTGATATCCCACTGTTTCTCACTAAAATAATATTTGCTTAAAATATTATTTGGATTGTATCCAAACACTAATTCTTCAAGACCATATCTGCCGTCAGTTAATTTATATATTCGATCATAATATTTAGTGATTTTTAAATATGTTTCTTCACTACACAAGCAATATATGTATGGTTTTTGGTATTCTTTGAGAAATAATTCTTTTATTTTAGATGTAGTATAAGGTTTATTTGTCTGACTTTCGAATGTAATTAAATCAAATTCAAGGTTAATTTTTCGTAATATTTCAAATTCAGAATCGTTATTTAATTCACGTTTAATATCACTGATAGAATAACCTGAAATAATATCTTCTGTTGTGCTTGATGACCACATTTTTTTGTTCCTTAATAATAATTTGTCAAAATATTCATCAAATTTTTGCCCACCACCTTTAATAAATTCCATTATACTATACTGGAATAAAAAGTTTGGAATAATCTTTGTAAAGTATATAATGTCTTTATTAAAAGCAATAGCAAGTAACAATTTTACATTGTTTTCAAGTATATTTTCAAAAACAGATGGCACATTTAGACGCAAAGCCGCACAAACTTTAATGAGCAACTGTAACAGTCGTGGTCTCGATGTTCGAATCATTGAAGACTTAATTAAACATGGAGCAAATCCATGTATATTTGGTGATAATATTAATGTTGTTAACGAACCACTATTTTCTCAATGTGTTAATCACATTATGACATCCACAGTCATATCAGAAACTGACATTCAATATTATTTACCATTTGCGGTTAAACAAAATTTATGGGATGTGTTTTTATATTTAATTCAGTTCATTGGATCAGAACAATACAGAGAATTTAGAATTAAAGAAATCCCAAGTTCATGGAAATATAAACTTATAGCAGAGAAAATTGTCTTGCCAGAATTCTTCTTCACAGACACTAATTTTTCGCAAACAATCGCATATGATTCATCAATAGAACATATTGCTAAACCTGTTGCTGAATCATGTAGTATAATTGATGTAATTAAACCATATAATTATAGTCAAAAACAAAAAGATGTCATGTTATTATATTCACATAATGGAGACAAACTATTAAATTACTACATTCGAAACAATTACAAACTCAGTGATGAATTAATTGATTATTATCGAGAACATTATATGTGGTTTGCTGAATTTGTTCCCGATTTTGCCACAGATGATGACAAATTTATTGAAGACTATATATTGAATATATATGATGAACTACTAAATACATTTGTGGTTAGTTTTGACAAAGATATAGTTTTGTATAGAGGTCTGGCAGAAATTATGCCATATTTCAAAGGACAAAAAATCAAATTAACTGGATTTATATCAGCAACATGTGACAAAGAAATAGCATATGGGTTTGCCACACCAAATATAGTAGATGACTGTACAGTAATTGAATTAATCATTCCTCGTGGATTTTTTATATCAATTATTTATAAATTCAGCAGATACTCTGCTGAACTCGAATTTTTATTACCAGATCACACCAATATGACTATAAAATCAATTAGTGAAACCACAAGCATTGTTCCCAATGCCGATAAACCTCAAAAAATATTGACCGTTGTAGCAGTAGTTAGTATAGACCAAACAAGTACATATAAATATAGATCCAAACCTCATTCCTTCCGAGATAGTAAAAATATTGAATTAAAAACTTTATCTCATGACGAAATTCAATATTTACTTAATGAAGGACGTGTAGCGTCGTTTTTCCAATGGTGGAAAGACACACAAGACGTATCCACATTTACTTATTCATTAGATAATTATGTGTTTCCAGAAGTTCTTGAATGGTGGTTACACAAATCAGGATTACCATTATATTATACTGAAAAAGCAATAGATCTTTTAAGTGAATCAGGAGCAATTGAAGTATTAGATTGGTGGTTACATTCTGGTTTAAAATTACAATACAGTGAAGATGCCATAGACAGAGCAAGTCAATATGGTCAAATAAATTCCTTAAATTGGTGGAAAAATTCGCGATTGCCATTAAAATATACATCTGATGCCATTGACTTAGCATCAGCATATAACAAAATACATATTTTGGATTGGTGGAAAGATTCTGGATTACTACTAAGATACAGCGAAGTTGCTATGGATGGAGCATCATTAAACGAAAGTATAGATGCGTTAGAATGGTGGAAAGCATTTCATGAAGAAAAAGGCGCGGAATTAAGATACAGTGAAAACGCCATGAAACAAGCAATTGAATTAAAACATACAGAAGTAATTAACTGGTGGAAATCATCTGGACTACCGATTAAAATGCCTTAACACGTAGAATGTAATAGTATTCCTACTTTGACACCATTTCTAATTAAGTTATTAAAAATGGAATATGCTGTTGTTGAATTCATTTCTCTTACTTCTATACCGAATTGTTTTAAATACATATGTGTTTCGCTGTTATGTGAAATACGATCATGAACCCCTGTTGTTAATATAATACATGTACATCCTTCACCAATTAACCAATCTGTGTCCTTTTTATTTATTCCAGTTCCGTGCGAAGTTCCATATTCTGACCAATCCCAGTTGATTGAACTTTTATATGAAATTTTAGCATCTTTATATTGACGATGATCATTTAAGACTATTTTTCCCCATGAAAAATCGGTTATTAAAGATATCCTAAACGGATTTAAAGATGCCATATAGCAACATATATCAAATTATATTTAAATCCGTTTAGGATATCTTTACACAAAAATTTTGCTTAATATATGTAAATTTTTGAATTTAAAAATTTAATCATCATATATTGAGCAAATGGCGCTCATTGATGACGATATAGTAACATTATTAGGATCACATGTTATTAAAACAATTCGAACAGATGACCGAGACATTCCACATGTTGACGATTTTTTTGCCAATGAGAAAACTCTTGTCAAATTTGAACATAAAAACATTAAATTTGACAGTACAAATGGTACAGGATTTTTGCGATTAATATGTGGCAATCCATTTAATCAATTGCGGTTAAATGATTTACCCAAAGGCACATATACATTAAAAATAAATGACATACCAGTTATGTACAGTCATAATATGTTGTTTGATATAAATAATGCTGAACCCGAATTAGAACAGTTTATTAAAATTGGTAATAAACCATGTGATCGTACATCAGATAATGTTGATATGAATGGTCATCAAATACCAGTTGATTTAGATATAGGTATATTAAAATTAAGATTAGATACTAATTATGATATAAAAATTTGTTATCCAGATCATTTTATAATTCCAGATGTCATCAATTTATATGGTAATATAATATATAAAAACACATACAAATTGAAAATATTTAGTCCAACTGAATATTTAACATTGGATATAAATAGAAATAAAATCGAAAGTGAAACCAGCAATTTATTCCACATACCATTTATAGTTATAAAACTAAACGATTATGTAATTGCTGAAATAAAATGCCCAAAGAATGATCATTATGTCATAAAATTCGGAAAAAGACAAAACCATATGTGTGGTTTATCAGATGACGACAGATCAGAAGGAAATTTTTTTACTGGATATGGTAATCAAGTAGGGACTTGGGGAATAGAAGACTATTATTTGTTAGAGTACAATCCCGCAACATTAAACATGAGTAGAGTTGATTATCTAACAGTTAGCGTATCAAGTGATATTACTATTAAATCGATATCAAGTGGGCACTATATGTCTTATTACTATCCCGAAGATATTCCACGATATAATCATTGGTTTAATTATTAATGATATGATCACGGGTTCATAAAATTTTTGATTTTATTTTCAAAACTTTAAATATTTTCAGGGTATTTTAATTTGTTATTGATCTAATATGGGATTACAATTTTCTCAATCCATTATGGACAGCGGATACATCAAATGGTTGGATTCACAATTTGATGATGATGAAATCAATTCATCATGTTTGAAATATGACACCTATTCAAATCAGACAAAGTACACGATGTGGAACGACAACAAGATGTGTAGTAACTGTAAAACTGCTATAAAATTCAATGATTTTTATGTTAGTTGCTGTGGACAAAGATACTGCGGATTTTGTTACCGTTCATGTTTTATGAATGGACACAAGTGTACTGAACCAAAGTGATAGTCTTTTCATATTTCATGTTTTTATTTTTAACATACCAATGATACTTTGTATCTGTCATGTATAGACACATAACGACAATGGCAATCTCCTTCTGAACAAGACCCACAATACTGCATATATTGGTCATCAATATCAAATTGAATGTACGAACGCCACTCATGAGTCAATGTATTACAATAACATGCTTTGGTTGGATGTGTATAGTTACGATGGCACGAACATGTTCCAGTACTATATACATCATGTTCATGTTCTACTTCTGAACATGTATATGGAAAATGCTTACAATTGACTTCAATTTCGGTATCATGGACAATATTTCCTTCATCATATGGGATGTGATGATCACGAAGATATTTAAGTCCTACTGACAAATCTTGTTCACAAAAAAACACCAATGGCAATTCTTTTGCCCATGTGACATGAGCACAAATGTAGACTGGAATATTCATACTTTGTTGCTGGAGTCCTGACTATCATCATACATGAGTGTAATAAAAAAATAATTTACGAATCAAAAATTTTCAGGATTTGATTAAATAACTTTAAAATTTTGATTTTTATATTTAACATTTAATTTATAAGTATTATATACATTCCATGTCTACATCTTCTGCTGATCAACTTGATCACTATTTGTCAAATTCTGATTTCCTAACTGCTGACCATCGTAGTATATATGATACGCTGATGGATATGGGATGTTCTCATTCTGATTTTGTAGCATATTTCAATCAAATGTGTCCAAATTTCAGTTTTGGTTGCTGTAAAGAAGAAGTTCCTCTATCATTTAATAACGATGGGAATGGAAATAACGATGGAAATGGTAATAATGATGATTGGAATGGAAGTCCAGTCATGACATCAAGTTGCCGTCCCAATCACTCAATGTATACTTTCAGAGGAAGTGACGTTGATCATTTATCTGACCAATTATACAGTTCGTCATTTGACAGTTTTAAGCATTCCGCATACTATGGACAAAATGCCGAAGATCGTGATATTGATGGAATGGGTGGTGGTAATTAAATAATTCTATTGAAAATATTAATATTATATCTTTGATAAATTTTTGATTAAAAAATGTTCACAAAGTTAATTTACAGTAAATTTGAGTAAATGGATTCTTTAATTCCATACATATTAATATCCACATTTGATTCAGTGGTTATTCACAATAATACGTTGGTACTATGTGATATTGATGAAACTGTTATACATTTCAAATCCATAAATAAACAATGGTGGTCAAATAAATTCGATGAATATTATTCACAGTCACATGATTATGATTTAGCAGATATAAAAGTGTTTGAAGATTGGATTACTCATATCAAAGAAAATGATCCAGTGTGTACAGATTTAGTTGGACTAACCAATTTACTGAACAAATTAAATGACATGAATGGAACATTCGTATTTATAACTGCTCGAAATAATGATGAATTATTGATAGAATTAACAAAAATTCACTTACAACAATCAGGAATATATGATATTTTGATTGATGTAAAAGAATTGCCTGTGTATTTTTGTGGAGGAAATATATCCAAAGGACAGTTCATAAAAGATAATATTAATATTGATGATTTTGATCACGTAATATTTATTGACGATTTAGAGTCAAATTTAGAATCTGTCCATGAAACATTTATCGATACCAATATAACTTTATACAAATTTCATATCTAAAATATTTTAAATATATTAATCTAAACTTTGTTTTTATTCTATAATATAGAATGATACCTTCAAATTATATCGAACAATTCACATCAACACAATTTCAGCAACTGATTTTAAATAAACACATTTTGGATTTTTATGATAATATTTTTAACGATTTATCACATACCAAGAAATTCTTATTAGCATTTTATATTTATGGATATGATAGGGAAGATAAACTAAAACCTATTTATTTTGTTTGTGGTAAAATGATCAAAGAATATTTTAAATCCGTTCAGGATATTTCTAAGGATATTTCTAATGGTTCTGTGAATATGTTGTTATTTGCTAAATATTTAACAATATTAGATAAATATAACGAGCAAAATAAGTTATGTTTGATTGATTTATTAGTTGATCAATACAACGAAATTCAACAATTGTTAATATTGTCACCAGACATATTGAATACTGTACAACCGTCCATCAATAATATTATCAGAAGATTAAGTTTATTCCACATAAATATAGATGACATTATTGATGGACGGTCATCAAATGTTAATAGAAACAAATCACTGTCCAGTTTTGAATTTTGTGGAGATCCAATAATGGTTGAACTAAAACGAGCATATTGGGATTATATAAAAACTGCTCCAATTACAGAATGTGTACAACACTTTTGCCATGAGTTTATTAAAATATATTCACAATTATCACACACGGAGAATAATAATACATTTCTCGCTGATCATTTAGATGCTGATTTAATTAATCAAATGATTACCAATGGCATTTATAAATTCGATAACTTTTACACATTAGTAAATATTGTTGTAGATCATATTAAACTATTAGATTCTGATCATGGATGTACACACTTAGATCAATGGTTTAATGATTTCAAAGTAATATGCGAATTTACTGACAACATTGTTGATGTATTATACATAGTATTAAGAGATTTACTTAATAAGCTTGAAAATATTCAATTAGTTACCAAAACTATTAGAAGTATTTTGGATTAAGTTATTTCGCAGTCTCGATACCAGACACAATATTATGGAATCCCTTTGTGTTGTAATCAAATGGCATCATAATTACCTTGTTAGGTGACTGCGATGTTCCAATATCTCGTCCAGCATCAATTCTCTGAATTTCAATAATATAATTCATAATCTTATCAGAGTCGATATCAGTTGCCTTTCGTAAAGATTCCACTGACTTTTGAAGTCCCGACAAAATAGCATCTCGTTGATTAGCAATACCTTCACCACGAAGACGATTACTCTCTGCCTCTGCTTGGGCATCACGAACACGTCCAATATAATCTGCCTCTGCCTTGAATCGTGCCGCTTCCGATAAACGCTTTGCCGCATTGATCTCATTCATCGCATGAGTAACCTTGCTATCAGGATTAATGTGTACAATTTGTACATCGTCCATATGACGACCATACTCCTCACAGAATGGTTTAAAATCATGCGAACATAATGCCTTAATCTCATTCTTTGACATATATAACTCATCAAGTGTCTTTGATTGAGCAATACTACGAATAATATCATGAATCTTATTACTGAATGTCTTGTCGGAATTAGATAAACTAATCAATGCGTTAACAGATTGATCAGTAGGAACATGAAGAAGAACTGAAATAGTTAAGGTTGTAGTAACATCGTCCTTAGTCTTGACCGAAATATCATAATTAGTTGAATGTACACGATTACTAACCATAGTAACATCTTCGAGAAGAGGAACATAAAATGACAAACCAGAACCACGAACTCGACTAACCTTACCAAAACGAGAAATAACTGCGGTATGATTGGGCTGAACAAAATTAATAAATGATCGTTTAGTGACATTGCTTGTACGACCAATGACGGAAACAGCAGGCTTAATCAAGCGAAGCATTTTTTATATAAATAAGAGGGAATAATTTGATGTATAAAATTAAAAAATCAAATTTTTTAATTTCGAAATCAAATTATGAATGAGTTAGATGTATCTGCTGGTTGTATATGGAATTTTAAATCCGTTAAAAATATTTGGAACAAATCTAAATACATTAAATGATAACCATCGGTAATAATAATACATGCGATTCCATATTGGGTTTAATTATTGTTCTTAATATGTTCCCGATTTCTTGATAATTGCCACTGGCAGTTAATATGTCATTCATTTTTAATAATTTGTATTGTGCCGATGAACAATTTAAATCTTCACACTTGTCGAGAAAACTTTGCCGAATTTCATTGAAATAACTTATCACATCATCAATATACAAGTTACTAAAATTACACTTTGATAATCTTCCTTCCAAATCGGTTGGTACATCGGGACAATAATCATATCCATCTCCAACACCAGCAAATGTTTTTATTTCCAAGTTATTTGTATCAATTGGATTAATTATGTTTACCAACATGGATTTACCCTTATATATTGATATTGATATGTTCTTTGATATCAAATGTTGGGATATTTTTACTGTGTATTTATATTTGCCAACAATTGATGATAGTTTAATAAATAATCTTTCACTAAAATTATATATGTATGTGTTGTGAATTCCTTCTTTGGATATCGTTATTATTTTGTATGTAATATTATCATCATCTATACATATATATCCCCCCGGTTTATATATATTATTAAATTCATCTATATCATCAATTAAAGTATAATCCATTTAATGTCTAATTCAAAGTTAATTCAAAAATAATCAAAAATTTTCATGTCATTTTTAAAATCCGTTCAGGATATTTATTGTTATATGACCATAAATATTAAACGTTAATTAACTTTTAAATAATGATGTTTCAATAAAATTCAAAGAAAATCAACAAAAAATCAAAATTTTTGATTCCAAAATCAAATGATTACCATTGGTAATGATAATGTATTTGATTCAATGCTTTGGTTGAATATTGTTCTCAATATACTTCCAAGTTCTTGATGATTGCCTGTACATTGTAGTATATCATACATAGTCGAAAAAATGACCAAATCGCGTTCTGCTTGCGAGGGTCTTAAATTTTCACGACCAACATGAAAAATTTCATGAATTTCATTGAAATATTGTATTATTTCATCAATACATATATTAGTAAAATCACACTGTGACAATCTTCCTCTTATATCTGGTAGTACATCAGGATAATAATCATATTCATCCCCCATATCATCGAATGTTTGTATTTCCAAATTACTTGTGTTAATTGGATTACGTATGTGTGCTACCATTTTTGTGTTCTTACCTATTGTTATAGCATTTGCCCAAGGGTATATGGATATACTTACCGTATATTTATTTTCATTAACATCTGTTGTTAGTTTAATAAATGTACCTACATGACAGTCATATAAACTATACACATATGTATTATGAACTCCTTCTTCGGGTAGTGTTATTATTTTATATGTAGTAGTATCGCCATGTATATGCTTGTACTTTCCTTGATCACATATACTATCAAATTCATCTCCGTCGTTAATTAAAGTATAATCCATTTAACTTTCCTAAAATTATTAATTCAAAGAATTAATCAAAAATTTAATGTGAACAAATTTAAATAATAACCATCGGCAAAATCATTACATTAGATTGACAGTTGATTAAACTTCTCAACATGTATCCCCAATTATGTTTATCAGTACTATTTAATATTGTAGTTAATCTCTGGAAATTGATTGATGTTTTTTGATCACATTTGAGATCTAATTGTTTCTTTGTAAAATATTCATATATTTCATTGAAATATGTAATTACATCATAAATACAAATATGACTAAAATCACACAATGACATAGTATAATCAAGATTTAATGCTGATATTTGTGTATAATCAGGTTGATAATTTATAAGACTGTTCTTTAAATATGTTACATTAACATCATCATTTAGTATAAATGATGTCAATTCATCTTCATGTGATGAGATTTTTTGTTCAATTTTAGTCACTGTCCACCAACCTTCAAATGTGTACATATAATATCGATCTTCATAACTACATAACTGTAACGAACTTGACTTGTTACACAAGTCAATAATAATATTGTTATTACTGATGGCATAAGAATAAATAACATTATTACTTGGTGATATTATTTTAAATTCATGTACGATTTTATCACCATACGACTTATACACATGGTAATATTTACCTGATTCTTTTATACCTTTAAATTCTTCCTCATCGTTGAGAAGGATATAATCCATTTAACTTTCCTAAAATTATTAATTCAAAGAATTAATCAAAAATTGATTGTTGATAATATGAACAATTTAGTAATAATGTAAAAATGACCTCTGTAAATGAGATTGAATTAGCATCATTTATGCTCCAACTTGCTATTAAAAATAAAAGGGTGACAATTAATCAAAATGTTTCGATCCCAGTTCAAATTATACACAAAGATGATATCGAACCACAACAATCTCTACAATTTCTTCAACAACTACATGAAATTGAAATTAAATATGATGATGAAAATAAGAATAATCTTTACACATTGTTCTTAACATTAAGCGAATCAATAATGTTTCACATTTGGAATTGTATTACACATGATATCAACATTAAACAATTCATTACATCAAATAAATTTATCCAAGTTGCTGTGTGCGATGTGATTGCTTACGTGTATACATTAGTTAGTCGTAAACAACTTAGTAAAAATTTTACAGCAGTTCCTGATCCAATACACAAGGAAAAATTTTTTTATACTGAGAATATTACATTTTATCCATCTGTCACAATCATTGATAATGCTCAAAATAAGAAGTTTGAATGGTCTCGTAGTCAATCTGATATTATTGATTATAACAGCAACAGAGAACGAGCAACACAAAAAATGAAGTTGTGTACAAATGTGCTTATTATTCGACCTAATTTAATGTAGAAAAGTAACATATGTCAATAACCATTAGACATGTCAACAATATAATCAATGATTCTGTCTTTGTTGTGCGTGGTTGAATCATTAATATTCCTATGATAATACTAATAATGATGAAAACAATCATAGTCATTAATTTGATCATAATAGTACTATATTAACAGAATCTAAAAATATTTTGCCAGTGATCAAAATCTAAAAATATTTTGCCACCTTCACAAGCAATATGTTTTAAATTTTGATTAAATTATTTTACTTATAACATAAATAAAATTAAAAAAGATGGATGGAATTTCACTTCCAGAATTTTGTAATTTCTATGTTCATGAATTTGAAATGGATGGTAAAATGTTTAAAACATCAGAACATGCGTTTCAATATCAGAAATTTTTATACAACAATTTAACAAATCAACACTATTCAGAATATTTAGAACTGATTAGAAATGCGAATACTCCATATATAGCAAAAATATTAGGAAAACAACAGATAGAACCCGCAAGATACCCATGGAGAAAAAAGTTAAATGATGTCATCAAAAAATATTTATCACTGGGTGTTGTTATAGATCCATGTTGGGAAGACAAAAAGAACGAAGCAATGTACAAAGCAATATTTGCCAAATTCAATGGAAGTGGACTATTAAAATCAGTACTACTTAGCACATCAGATAAGTACATAGTTCATCCACGTGGCGATTCTCATTGGGGTATTGGTCATGATGGAAATGGTTTAAATATTGTTGGATTAATTTTGATGGAAGTTAGAAATAGGGTCTAAATAAACACCAACACCAAATATGGTATGTAAAAATACATATTGCTAATGTCATTAGAACAATAATATGTCAATACCGGAAGAGAACATGAACTTAATGTGTATATAATAGTGTACACTTTGGATGACTTTGAATATTTATGAATGAATTTAAATCGATTAATAAATCCACACACCAATATTGGAATTAGAAACTTAACATTGCTTCCATTGACACTGGAAATTATTATTGCTGTCAAACCATACCACAAAAATGATGTCAATTGAATATAGTTTTTAAATATATGCTCATATAGAACATAATTTGTAATCATATAACCTGCGGTACAATATAATGAAATAATGAATAGCATAGAAAATGTTAGATAAGAAACAAACGTGTCAACCAATGTTAATATCAATATAATAACTGATAGTGTGTAAATATAAATGTATATGAATGAATTAGATTTGTAGTCATCAAACCGTGACATCATTTTCTCATAAAATGTTACTTTTGCTATGTACAAATAAGTACATACCATATATAACATCAAATTAATTGTACAATTAGACAAAATCAATACCATATCAATTGGGACGAAATTTCGCTTATACAACACTGTGCCATACAACCCAAGACTAATAAATAAATATATTGTTGGAATTGCTACGTGATACAAATGCTCGGCACTCATAGTATAGGCAATATTCTTGTAGCATTTTGGGCAACTTTTCTTATTTTGCTGAAAATGTCGTATAAAACAATCCTTGTGAACAGTTAGCATGCCCTCAGTACATACACATGGGGTTAATACTTTTTCCGTACATAGTTTATAACATACTACACATCCTCGTGGATTCCACATGAAATTTGATTCTTCTATTCCTCCTTCTGTTCCTGCTTCGGTCATCTGTCGTTGAAAAGGCATGTATGAAAAAAGTTTTCAAGAAAATCAAAAATTTTGATTTCTTTAAATTATCTCCGGTTTTATGGATTAATTTGTCCATTCATTAACATTCATTAACATTTATTAAAAATGAGTACTCCTTATCGTCATGTGGATATAAAGTATGATTCCAATCATTTTACATTTACATCTAAAATTGGATTTGTGAATGTTTTAAATACAGTACTTAATGAATTACTTGATGGCATTCATAATAATATTATTTGTGATCGAGATGATGTCCAAAAATTCTTAAAATTAAAGCAAAAGCAACACGGATTTCAATTTAGTAATCGTCAACTACTTGCTTTATATAAGTCAATTCAGATCGATCCAATTAAACAAGATCAGCGTGTCATTGATTTAATTAAAAGTAAACCATTTCGCGGACAATCTGGTGTCATGGTTATTGCTGTATTTACGAGTCCATATCCCAATGGACAACCATTTTCATGTAAATGGGATTGTGATTATTGTCCTAATATGGAAGGACAACCTCGTTCTTATTTGCCAACAGAACCTGGGGTTCGCCGTGCCAATGCCAATGAATTTGATCCAATTAGGCAATTTAATGACCGAGCAAATCAATATGTGTCCCAAGGACAAACTCTTGACAAGATAGAACTACTAATTTTAGGAGGAACATGGGCATCTTATCCTGAGTCTTATCAAGAAACATTCATTAGAGACATATTTTACGCGTCAAATACATTCAATGATTCTACAAAGCGCGAAGCATATGATGTTGAAACTGAAATCAATTTGAATGAACTTGCTGATGTTCGTATCATTGGAGTTACTATTGAAACTCGCCCAGATTGTATTACCAAATCTGAATTAATTAAGTTTCGCAAATTCGCTGTAACTCGTGTTCAAATTGGAATTCAACACATTGATGATCGAATTTTAGATCGTGTTAATCGACGATGTTCCAGTTCACGAACTATTAAAGCAATTAGAGACTTAAAACGATGTGGATTCAAACTGGATGGACATTTTATGCCTGACTTACCAAAACCATTCAAACTTGATTATATTCAGAAAAAAAGAGAATCTGGTGATTATACCATTGATGATATTGATCAAGATTTTTCAGTTGTTGATGCCGACAAGAAAATGTTCGATACATTAGTTTCTGACCCAGATTGGCAACTCGATCAATGGAAAATTTATCCTTGTGAAGTCACTGAACACACCAAAATTTTAAGTGATTATAAGAAGGGAATATATGTTCCTTATGGTCATCAAACACATCGCAAAGACAAAACTCCACTATTTGATTTAATTTATGATGTTATGTCCAAAGTCCCATGGCATGTTCGAATTAACCGAGTTATTCGCGACATTCCAAATTCCGATATTATTGCCGGAAACATGGATGTTAATATGAGACAAGGTTTAGATGATATGGCAATGAAGATGGAAATGAAAATAAAAAATAAGGTTGCGTGGGTCAGTAAAATTCAATCTGAACAAGAAATTGAAAAGGATATCGCAGAACGTCGCATTCCTGATCCAATTTTCAAGGATATTCGTAGTCGTGAAATTAAGGGCAATAAGATTAATGATGATGATGTTATATTAGTTCAAAGACAATATTGTGGTTCAGGAGATACAGAAATTTTCTTGTCATTTGAGACATCAGACAAAAAACATATTTTAGGATTCCTAAGATTACGGTTAAATAAGAGACACGATGATGAGGAAATTATTTTTCCTGAACTTGAAAATTGCGCTTTAATTAGAGAACTACATGTGTACGGAACTGTTCAAAATCATCAATCTAATATTACTAACATTCCTAACATTAGTAATATCGCCCAACACAAGGGATATGGAACGAAATTATTAAACAAAGCATTTGAACTTGCCATTGAACATGGATATACAAAAATTTCTGTAATTTCAGGAGCAGGAGTTAAACAATACTATCGTCGATTTGGATTTGCTGATGAAGGATATTTTATGACAAAGACATTAGAAATTCCAAAAGATGTGAAATTTTTGCCAACAAAATTCATTTTATTCCTAATGTCATTTCTGCTTATAATTTCAATTTTATATGAAAATGATATGTTAATGTAATTAAAAATATATAGTTTCGGTTTCCAATGTGAATTTATTCATATTAAATTCGTTTTTATAGTCATAATAATTCATATAAACTTCATTATTTTCAGTCAATCGAACAAATACTTGAATGAATAATAATCCATCACAAAATAAGTTCGGTTCTTCATTATGGCGTCTATACGCATTATATAAAACTTCTAATTCTTGTTCAACAGCATCTAAATCATAATATTTTTTGACATTAATTCCTTGGTTGTCTGTATGACATAAAGTATATCTATTAACAAAATTGTCTGTTTTAACTTTGCTTCTTTTTTCATATTTGAACAAATAAAATTCATTACCATCACGATATAAATCTTGAATAATTGTCCATATCATTGTAGTTCCTGTGGACAATAATTTATCTAAATAGTATTCAACTACAAATTTACCACTTAAACATTCTTGTACATATTTTTCACCTCCATATTTAAATACATTCAAATACAATTTGTGATATTCAATTTTAAATTGTTCTATAACCTCTTCTTCACTATCAAATATGTATTCCTCGGTAATTTCATCTTTATCTTCCTCTTCAATTATAAATTCATCATCAATATAATCAACATCTTCATAAGGTCCTTTTTGTAAATGGCATATTAATACATGTTTATACATTATAATGTAAAATTTAAGTTAACTTTAAATAATAACTGGTGTTGAATACAAATATTTTCTACTATTAATATTATCAACAGCATTTTGTAATAATTCTATATTTTTCTTTGAATAATTGTGACACAATAAAAATAATCCAAGTGCTTGATTCTCTGAAAGATCACAACTCTCCACAGAATTAACTAATCGGGACATTGCTTGATCAAATCCTGTGTGATCAGTTACTCTAAATGCCCAACATACTGCCATAGCAAATATAGTTCCCAACTTTGGATTTTCATCTAATTCTGAATTGCGTCCAATATCTACAACTAACCATGGCATTTTATTATTATCTATGGCATTTTTCATTTTAATATAACAACTCCATTGTTGAATTTCTGATACCCATTCAGTATATAATTTGTTTGACGAAATACATTTATCATTTCTCACTTCATTATTACATAATTCAACAAACTGGTCATATACATATTTAAATAACATCAAAACTAAAATATCTTCATCATCTGTATCATTGTCATAATATTTGAAATGTGTAAAAATATAGTCAGCAATTGTCTTTTTACCAGTAAATTCAACTACTGAGTAATATAATTTTGATCCAATTTCAAAATCAGTCATTGTACAATTACCAGACAATCCAATTGATTTAATTGACATGTTACTTAATTTATTAAATTTTGTATGCGATTACAAAATTTCAAAAATTTTGATTTTTAATTTATACTTTGTCATCAACATCGTATTTAAAAATGGCATTTGTTGGAGATCTAATTAAGTTATTTACATTTGACTGTTTCGCACCAATGTCGAAGGCCTTGATTGTTGTTCTTCGTGATAAGAAATCAGTTGCCATATCTGCTGAGTACACTAATGCTAAGAAATTTAACAAGGAACACCCTGATGTGAAATTAACTGATGCCGAACGATTTAGTAAGATGATCAATGCTATTTTGAATGATGAGAGCGATGAAAATGGTAAGAATCTATCTTCTTATTTTATTGATGAAGTCAATGCCATTCCTACTATTATTCAGTTCATTAATGACCAATATTCTGATTTATCTGATATGTTTTTAAAGGGTTCTTATGCCAAGATGGTTGATTCATTAAATCGAATTTTAAATCCCAAGAAATCTGGGGGTAGTAGTAATAATGATGATGATGACGATAATGATGACGACAATAGTCTTGAAACATTTAAGACCTTAGTCAAGACATATGATCCAAATATTCGCGAAACGTTGAGCAATTTTGATGTTTATATGAAAGTTATTGAATCTCATTCTAATTGTTCCGCTGATGCCGATGCCAAGTGTAATGAAATTATTATTAGTCATTTTTACAGTAAAAATGTTCCAGTGTTTAGTTTATTCGATGATACTCTATCTCTATGGTTTTTACCCAAGGGATCGCAATTTCTTATCGATAATGACATGTATATGAATATTACTCTTGAACATTGTATGGGTTTAATTACTACAAAGCAACTGAAACTTAATTCAACTCATTATACTACACTTGACACTGTTAAACGTGATTATATTAGTGGATCATTGGATTTAATGTCTACACATTTAAAAATGTTGTCAAATATGTTTTATTACCGTGGAATTTATAAGGCAGTGGATAGTTTCAGTCAACTATCAGACTTACAATTACGTAACACAATTAATGGATTCCCAAATGGGTTTGATGACGATGTTGCTAAGAATTGCTTGGCAATATTTCAATTAAATCGTTTAAATGAAAATAAGAATGATGATTCAGAAATGGAATTAAGAAGTTATTGGATCACAAAGTGCCCAATCCAAAATATCATTGGATGTTCCGATTATGAAGCATTTACTTGGGCACAGATTGATATGAATGAATTGATGGATTGTTTATCCGCTCATAGTAAAGACATTAGTATTGGAACTTCGTGCTTACATTAATACCATCATATCTTCATACTGACTTTGTGTATCATCATCATCAGTGTGTTGATTGTGTATATATTTATGTTGAACTGGCAATTTATCAAAAATTGATAAACTATTTTCATCAACAATATAATTATCATTGAGTTTAATTATAATTAAACGATTTAACTTGGTTATTTCGTTACAAATGGATGTTAATTCATTGTATTGTAATTCAAGACAATATAAATTGGTTAATTGTCCAATCTGGGGACAAATTTCTTTTATTTGATTGTTTTGTAAAAACAGATGCTGTAAATTTATTAGTTGACACAATTGTGGGCAAATTTCAGTCAATTGATTATCACTTATGTCTAAGTAAGTTAAGTTGATTAATTGTTCTAATTGAGGACAGATTTTAGTCACCAAGTTACTTCCTAAATCAAGTCTTTGTAGTTTAGTTAATTGACACAATTCGGGGCATATTTCAACTATTTGATTGTAACATAAACCCACGGTAGTTAAGTTAACTAATTGATTAATTTCAACTGGAATTCGTTTTAACTTTTTACAAGATAAATTAATTACTATGGTTGTGGCAATGGGATATTTAACTCCTAAACCAGTAGTCGCCATTAATATAAATATGATAGGTATTAATATTAATACCGATTAATATCAATATTTAAATCCGTTCAGGATATTTTTAAATCCGTTCAGGATATTTTAAAAGTTAGAATAGACATTCATACACATATGGTTTAATTTCAGTGTATTTAACTACGTCCACATAACCAATCTTGGTATTGGTTAGTGATGTCATAGGAAGGAAAACTTTGTCATAACTTTTAGAGTCTTCAAAAATTTTATGATCGCGGGTTGCGATCATATTATTTTCAAATGCTGGCAATAATCCAAAATAAAATTGACGTTTTTTATTAAGACCCAAACTTACTGGTGAAACATACAACAAGCATTGTGTCTTAGTGTCATGTCCACAATTTAGATCGAAATTGTGGAATATCATTTCGGTTATAGTATATTTGGTTGCTAAATAATTGAACAATATGTTCATTTGCGAAAATCTATTTAATTGTTGAAATACATACTTAGTTCCAGTAGTTTCAGTTAAATCTTCACAACATTTACCAGCACACCATGGAACATTAACTTTAAACTTATTGGTCTTGTAAAATAAATCAGTATCAATATATTGTAGAAAATCTGGATCAAAATCGTAAGAATAATAATTAGCACATGTTAATATACATGAACATTCACGTGTCGATTTTTCTTGATGTTCACTGTTAAAACACTTTGATTTACGATCACTCAGAGAGACAATCTTTTGGCCATTAATAGTTATAGTTTTGTTTATTAATTTGATTAACAATGAAGTCATTATAACAAAGAATTATATAGTTTTATTAAATATTAAACGAAAAAATTCTTCATATTTTGTCCGACAAAATATTTTTAGTTCATTAATATATAATATATTACATGGACACAATTGCCATTATTATGGGTATTGTTTTCCTAATCGGAGTCGTTTATGAAATTTATATTTACATCCAACTATACAACGAAAATCATTGCCGTAATTTGATAATTAAATTGATTGTTATGCAAATATTTTTATCACTAATTATGACAATGTGGGGTTCATCTTGGAAAAAATTTTAATTCATTAATATATAATGGCAACATTAACCACATACGATTATAGTAGTGCTGAATTTGCTATGCGTTTATATAATGCTTGTGTAGATGGGAAATCCAATTCCAGTTCAGGATTAAATGTTAATGAAATTAAAGACTATTTGCGATTCAAAGGAATCCTAGTAATTAGTGGCAACAGACCACAGTTACAAGAATATGTTATTAGCAAAGGATTAGTTAATCCAACTCGTCCACCATCAAGTAAACCTGAACCCAAACCAGAAGTAGTCATAAAACTTCCTAAACCAATTCAAGCAGAACCCAAACCGATATTAAAACCATTTAAACAATCCGTGCCAGATGCGGAAATGGAATTAGTAGACAAATTAAAGAAACTTGAAGTAGTTCCAAAACAATTATATGATCATGCCACAATTACATTAGAAACGCGCAACTATTTAGACAGATTTTTGTATATATACAATTATATGTTGAAGGAAACAAAGGGCGATGATTACAAATTTATCAGATATTTTTGTGAAAATTTAAACAAACCAGATGCCCAATATAAGCAATCATTGGCGTCACTTTTTAGTAAATATTACAATAATATTAAACACTACCATGAAAAATATACACAACCAAATGTTCAAAAAAATACCGCAATTGAGAACATGTACAATTCTTACGAAGCATTAAATCATATTATAGAAGTCACGTGTGCGATTGTTAATGGTCTAACTTATAGTAAACAAAAACCAACTGTTAATGACTTAGCAAAATTTAAGGAAACTTTAATAATATTTAGTCATATGGCAACTTCTTCAATACGAACAACTGATGAAGCATTTAAATTCCAATAATTACATATTTACCAATAATTAATAAAAAAAATATAAGCTTTGTATATAATGTCTTTATTAAATGCGTGTAATGGCAAAAGCAAGTGTAATGATGGATTAAATATTCCAGAAATGAGATTAGCATTGGTAAAAATTTTGCCTCATCGTGAAGCGGAAATTATGAATGCTCGTCGTGGTGAATTAGAAGCAATTTGTAAACAAGAAAATTTACACATTAATGAGAAATTAATTCCAACAAAGGTCTCTGTCCCAATGCCAGTGCCAACAAAGGTCTCTGTCCCAATGCCAGTGCCAACAAAGGTCTCCCACAAAATACAAGGAAAACACATAATTAATATATTGAATAAATTACATTCAAGTGATTGTAGTATTTACAAGGATCACAGTGAAGGAAATGATGGGAATAGTTACATTGATATAGATGAGTTAGCATTCGTTTCATTACAAGAATCATTCAATCGTCAGCTTTTAAAAAAAGACGAAGACATAGTTAATTCGTGCTCATTAATTAAGTCAGAATTGCCATCACAATCATGGATTTCAAGTCAAGTAGATTATGTTAAAAATAAACTGTCACAAAAGCAACAAAACTATTTGAATTTGTACAAGTTCAAAGGAGATGTTTTATTGAATACATATATTAGATCAGATGGTAAGGAACAGAGTATTAATTTTATTGAGGACAATTATTATTATTTTGAACCATATATGACAGAATTTAAATTTGTTGCCGATTTTATCAATGATTTTTATGCCACCCTGATGAATATTATTTATTCTTCTCCACCAACAGACTCACAAATAGTTGTTTATCGTGGTAGCAAAACAATGATAGATGAAGTCACCAAAGGTATATTATCGACCAGTTTGGATACAGGAGTTGCTTTATCTTTTTCTGCTTCGGAATCGAATACAGGTAAAAAATATAATTACATCAATCGGATTACTATTCCAATTGGGTCACATTGTTTATTTATACCAATAATGTCTGGCGAAATGGAAATAATTTTGCCTGATGGTGTCAATATTAAATTTCTTGACACGTCTGTTAGACCATATATTACTTCATTGGATGTGATGACATTATCAAAATTTTTGCCAGAAATTAGTGTCAAAACAAACGACATGCTTCTGATAGAACCAACACATTCACGTATTAAAAATATGGAATCAGGGCGCAATATTCTTGTTTCATCTTTATCTCCAAGTCAAAATATAACCAATCAATTAAATGATATGTTTGATGCTTTACGAGAATATAATGATGAATATGATTGGTCTAATATCACAGTTGATGATGTCATAGAAGCATACAAAGATTGTATTAAAAATGATATCAAATTTGAAGGTTCATTAGATTCCAGTAGTGAATATAGAGTATCTATATTTGAAGCAATGATTCATAAACTTGATGAAATCTAACATTTATATTCTTTCTTTAATTGTATTGCTTTGTCGGCAATATTTTGTGCTTTATATTGTCGTGATCGTTTATAAGCGGCACTAATTCCAAGACAATGTGGTTGACATTTTTCATCAACATTTTTGTTCGCATATGACATTTTTGGACACACTGGATATGACAATGTTTCTGGACGTAAAAAACATTTTTGAGCAGTACATGTTTGTGCTACTTGACGTCGTTCAGTTTGTGAATATGGACACAAATCTCGCCATAACTTTTTATAAGTTGCTCCTCCAACTTTGATTTTGCGCCCAGTATATTGATTAATTATTTTTCCATTTTTCAATCCATCATCCATTTTATCTTGTAGATATAACTATTATAAATATAATAATTAACAGACCTAAAATAAATTTATACAAATTTTGTCCATGTTTATATTGATCTACATATGCTTGACGATGTGGTCTAATTTTATTTCTATTTAATATAGGTACTTCTAAATTAATATCGTCAACCAATGCTTGCGTAAGTAATTCTGTTTCCATTTGATATGGTGTTTTGATTTTAATAGGAGGAGTATTAAGAATAGGTTTAATTGATGGTTTAAAAACATGATTTTCTGATATGAATTGAGATGGTTTGGTTGGTTGATATGGAAAAGAAATTGGTGATAAAGATGGTGGTGATACATTATCATCACATTGATAATGATTTTGTTCTTGAATTGGATCTGGTGATTGTGGAAATGATGTTTCTAAACTATAATAAATTGATTCACTCATATTATATTGTAATAAATTTATTTAATTTCATTAGACATTTCAAAAATTTTATAATCGCAGGTTTGCGATCATATTATTTTCAAAAATTTTATAATCGCAGGTTTGCGATCATATTATTTTATGTAAAACATCTATAAATGAATCAAATTGACTTTTATTGAAAACCAAACTGCCACCAATTCGCGGATTAATTTCAAATATATAAATGTTACTGTCGACTATTGTAAAATCAACACAAGCAAATCCTGAATACTTTAAATCTTTAAATATATCATCAAATATACTATCATCAATTGATAATGAAGACAATTCATCATAATTAATAATTCTACCCTTATAAATTACTCCATTCGAAGCCTTAACTTGGGTATAAAAATATATCTTTTTCAATATATTTCCATTCATTACTAAAAAGTGACCCGAATATAGTACTGTATGCGGTATATATTTCATAGTGATACAGTTCTTTAATTCATAATTAATTTTTGTTGATTTTGTGACAAATGTACCAATACCTCCATATCCAATATTTGGTTTAACAATAACATCACATTCATTGTCATCAGAATTAAGGATGGTTGTTTTGTTTTTGTAATTATAACAATAGATTGGCGGTATATATTTTTGTTTAGATGAATTATTCATATAGATTCCAAACAAACTTTTGTTATCTAAAATATTGACATTGTTTTTATCATTTTTAAAAAGACTATAATCCAAATCTTTATAAGTTTCAAAATCATTTACAGACATTGCTAAAATTGTATATTTATTTTCATTCTTATTGTTATTAACATCATTGTTAATTGCTCTTTTAAAATCAGTATAGTTAGCAAAATATTTCAATTGCCTATTTTCTCTAAATTGACTTTGCCAATCAGCAAATAATGCTCCGATAATACATAACATTATATATTAAATAAACAAAGACAGTTTATGTAAACTATTAATTAATACAAGAAAACAGTTTCATGTGTTTTAATCATAAAAACATATAAATACCATGTGGTATTATTCTTATCTACAACTGATATGTCAGTATTAAAGATACTATAATGAGTATGAGGTGTAGGAATATTATCTGTTAACAGTGATAGTTTCCCAGTTTCATAATTAGTGAAATGATACTTTTCAATTGAATCATCATTGTTATATTTTTTACGTAACTGATCTAAAATATTTATAATATTTTCCACATTCATAACAATTTCACAATGTTTACGAAGATCTAAAATTTCAGTCATTTGATTAAATTAACTTGAAATATTTCTAAGTATGAACAAATTTAAAAAACTTATGATCTAATTTAATCAAAAATTTTAGATTTTGTTCACGAACAAAATATTTAAATCTAAAATGTTACTATATAATGACAAATATTATTTTAATCAGTGTAATAATTATAGTGTTAATTTTATTTATTATTTCACTTAACTTAACAGGAACTAAAACACGAGAAGGATTTCCTCAGGGTCAATGGTTTTTAAATGAAGATGCCAAGTTTCCTGATGGAAATGGTGTAGTTGGTGCTTATGATATTGTTCCCAGTCAACAATTAATTCAAATAACCGATACAGAAGCAAAACCCAATGTTACTGTAATAATGCCAATGACAGTAGTCACATGGAGAAATGATTCAAGTGATAAAATTAAATTATTTATAGACTGTCAAGAAAGCAAACGAGTTGTGATTCTTGACAAAGGACAAACGTGGTCTTATCCATATACTCAAATTAAACAATACGAATATATGGGTGGGTACTTAGATAATCCAAAGAAACCAATAATTGGACAAAAACCATACATATATGGACGTGTAATAGTAACTGGTATTTAACTTTTTCACATTCTAAGCAAACATAACAAAGTCAAATCTTGAAAAAAAATGATTTTAACATATTAATTTTCATATTGATATTAAGTGCGTTTTAGTACTTCCATATCATTTTGATGTCACAAAGTGATCGTCTTTTCAACTTTTATGTGTGCGAACGTCACGAACAAATTATTGGACTTGAACAAGGTAATAACAGATATCACGAACATTGTGATGGTGGTGAACGTTGTGGTTGGGAAACTGATGCTGGATTCTTGATTTTGGATTCACAGAATGGTGTCAAAGAATTTTATCTCGAACCATGGGTCATTTCAAACATTGAAAGAAGACATTATTCTTTTTCGGAGGATGATGTTTTGACTGACTTGTATGATGTCAACGGTGAACTTGTTGAACTTGATTAAAATATTTTGCTCGTCAGCAAAATCTAAAAATATTTTGTCCAGAGGCAAAATCTAAAATGTTTTGTCCAGAGGCAAAATCTAAACGAATGCGTTGTATCCCCATTGTAGTAGTGCCTGTCTTTGTTTTCGACGACATGTTAAATCACCTTCTGAACAATTCTTTTTGACTTGACCGAAGTGACGTGCGAATGATTTCCATCGCTTAATTTGAATTTCATCCAGTCCTTGAATTCGTCGACCAATATAAAATCGACAATACCATTGAAACCAACCTCGGTCATCTGGATCATTTGGTGTTTGTGGAATCCAACCTCTTTGTTTCCATTCACCTAATGACATACGACTCTTGATTCCAAAACAATTGGTATTTGGATCTGCTTTTTCAGGACTCAGTTTCCCATCTTTAATAGCGGTTATATACCACTCCTTAGGAAATTCACTGATACAATCATTTAAATATTTACCTTCAAACACACCACATTGTAACATTTCATTTGGTGAAAAATGGGGTTTAAATTGAGGATAATCGGACATATCACCATAATTCTTTGATAATTGATATGTATATTTAAATCCATTCGTAATATTTTTACAATAACCGCAAGTTATCATAGTGCCTTTTAAATATGTTTCAATGCTTTTTGAGTTAATTGAATCTAACTGTTTTTTCATTTCTGTTAATGTCAACATTATATTATTAATTTAAAAGATTTTGCTCGTCAGCAAAATCTAAAAATATCCTGAACGGATTTAAAAATATTTGGAACAAATCTAAATATTTTGCTCGTCAGCAAAATCTAATATCTTTCAGTTATTGTTTTCTTGCCATGACATGATCTACACAATGCCTGTAAATTGTTCATTTCATTTGTTCCTCCTTTAAATAATGGGATCACATGATCTATTTCATATGTATAATCCAATACTTTTTTACACACAGCACACTGCCATTGTTGTTCTGATGCTACCATTTTTTTCATTGATTCAGTGACATTTCGTTTTAATTTCTTTGTTTTCTCTATTTCAATTGGCTGACTTTGTGTTGATGTAAAATTATTAATAACTCTATCAACACCAGACAGTTGAGCAACATAGTTACCCAAATTATCAAATCCAAACAATTTCTTTGTATAAAACTTAACAAATTCAGTGTTCAAAATCAACACTATAATGACTAAAATCGTGATTGAAATAATATAATTCAATGAATTTTTAATGTGTTTAGTGAACATTCTTTGTATATTTTAGTTGTTTATAATATTATCTATATTTTTCATATTCTTTCAGAACTGAAATATCCTGAACGGATTTAAATGTTGATCATATAATGTTCGTTAAGAACCTAAACTTTTTTAAAAAGTTAAAATTTTGATCATAACTTTTTTAAAAGTAATTATATAGTATATAAAATGACATCTAAAACACGATGGTCGTTGTCGTCATTGTTGCTCATGTCACTTCTGATGTCCAATGTTCATAGTCAATATGTTCTCATTAATAACACCAATGTTGTAGTTAATAGTCAATCATCACAAGTTGTCGAATTTTCCTTATCTACTCCGATCATGTGTAATGATCCTCATGTGTATTGTTCTGTTGATATTTTAGTCACAAATAACCGTCCCGATGAAATTTATATAGATAACTGTCACTTATCATTTACACGAGACCAATGGTATTTACCTCAATATTTGACTATAAAACCAGTTGAACAATATTTATCTGGAAATTCCATACAAAGTAGTTTGACATTAGGATCAGTTGTCAGCAATTCAGAATATTATTCAGGAATTCAATTACCTAATATTACTGTACATAGTACTACATTTCCCAGTGGAAGTTGTAGTGGCAATGGTGATCCCCATTATACTACATTTGATGGATATTACTTTAATTTATATCCGGCAAATAAATATGTTTTAGTGTCATCAACTAAACGCGATTTTGAAATTCAAGTTCAAACAATTGGTTATCCATCACAACACTGTGGTTTTGCTGTTCGTGAAAATGGAGATGTAGTTGTTGTTAGTGCTTGTTCTGGAAGTATTTCCATTAGACGATCATGTTCAACTGAACAATGTTTTGCTAATAGTTATCCAAAAATATTATCGACCTCAGGAACATTCAGCACATATTCAGTGACTATGGCATCTGGATCAATAGTTCAATTGTCATACTACACATCATATCAAGGAAATATGTATGTTACACTGACCGGAATAGATCATAATTCTGTAACTGGATTATGTGGAAATTTTAACGGAAATGTAAATGACGATTCAAATCCACTTTTAACACCATCATATGATTTATTTTCATGGCAACCTACTCTCAACCCATCTTCATCAATATCAACAGCAGTCAATTGTCCATATAATCCACCAACCACAACATATTCATTAATAAATTATGGAAATGCCGAAGATATCACAAATATTCTTACTTCATCTATTAATAATAATAATGGGAATGATAATAATGGAGATGGAAATGGGAATGGAACTTTCAATGTAAATGATAATATCAATATCAGCGCAATAACACAATATTGTAACAATGGATTATATCAATTATCAACTACTTGTAGTACCAATGTAAATATAAATACATCTAATTATATACAAAATTGTATTGACGATGCTTCATATGGAATTCCACTTGATATGTCATTGGCAACAGCAGAACAAACATTACAATCCGATTGTTTGAGCAAAATGAATTTCAACGTGGCACAAAGAAATAATACTATACTAAACACATTATGTCCAAGAAATTGTTCCGGATGGGGAACATGTTATAATGCTATATGCCAATGCCAAAGTGGATACACAGGAAATGATTGTAGTATTAACACCAATTTATCACCGACAATTCAGTCAATTTCATCAAATACAATTGATGTATTAATAACCGGTAAATTAGTAGCAATCACTGGAAATGGTTTTTGGAGTAATAATTGGACATGTTTATTTACACCAATGATTAGTAATAATAATGATGAAAATGTATTATCAACATCAGCAATATATTTATCTGGATTTTCTGTCATGTGTCCATTACCCAATGTGTTCATCAATAATACTATCAATGTAAATAACAACAATATCACATACTATATAAATGTTATTAATGAGAATGAAAATGAAAATAATCAGAATGAGAATGGGAATGATAATGGGAATGTAACATTAACGTTATACAACAGCAAATGTACATCATTAAATTTAAGTAACACTCTATGTATGGTTAATGATCAATGTTACAGTTCATATCAATTAAATCCAGCAAATCCATGTCAACAATGTTATCAGAACAATTGGACACCAGTAATAAATGGGAATTTATGTTCACCAACAGCACATGTCCCAAAAAATATAATAATCAATCAACCACTAATTCCCAACTACATTATTTATTCATTTGTCTTCGATGAAATCAATTGGAATCCATATGTAAATGGAAATTTACAATTCAGTATTGCTGACGGGAATGAGAATTATGTAATAGAATCCAATAATTTAATTTCATTAAATCCACAACCACACAATTCAAGTATATTAATAAACGCCACTGATGTTAATGGACGAATAACACAATTCAATATTAATGTATCATACATTCCACCATCTGTTTTATATTACGGGAATGAAAATGAGAATGAATGGATTATACCATGTCCTTCAATTAATTGTTACTATGGTTTATACACCGACAGTTCATGTGCTAATATAGATGAAGGAAATGGAACAATTACATTAACATCAAATGCTGTTAAAAATTGTACATTATTTGCTTATTCAATAGATTCCAATAATGAAATCAATTCATTCATAATAAATATATTGTCATATATTCCAACAACGACATCAACAACAATAGGAACAACATCAACAACAGGAACAATAGGAACATCAATAACAGGAACGACCTTTAATATACCATCTACACAATTAAAAACACCTATTTTTACTCCTACGTTCTTACAATCTCAATCAACGACTCCTTCTTCTATTCCTATTTCTATTCCTATTGTAACATCACAAACAGTAGTACAATCACCAGTAATAATATATTGTTATCAACCATTTGATTCAATGATTTATATAAATGATGTGAGTGGAATGAATAATGGTGTACTTTATACTGTAAATTGTACAAATCCCTCATTATATTCATATTCGTTGCTAATAAATGAACCATTATTGTCACAAAGTATTGACATAAATGAACGTGGGGAAATAATATTACTGAAAAATTTAACTGAAAATGACAGTGGAATTTACATTGCTCATATATTAATATCGCAAGTAAATGAAAACGGAAATGAAAATGAAAATATGTCAATCACAATTTATTTCGATATCGAAATATACAAATCCGTTTTACCATCATCATCAGCATCAGTTACTAATATGATTGTGATAATTACAATTGGTAGTGTGCTTTTTATAACATTTTTAATAATATTTTTCGTCAAAAAACAAAGTAATAAATATGTAGGAAAAGGAACATATAAAATCCCATTAGTTCAAATTCATCATGATAAAAATGGAGATGGGAATGAAATGGAATTTGCCAATCCATTATATATGTCATTCTTCAATCAAACAGTTAATTTCAACACCGTTGATTCCTATTTAAGAGACAACAATTTAAGTTACACAATATTCCCAGATTCACATACACCCGCATGGCACAACTTAGCAGTTAAACTATCAGATGGAACTATTATTTATGAGAAAATATATACCAATGTTGATGCCGAAAATTTATTGAAATATACAATCGGATCATCAGACAATCAATTTAATAATATGGACGAAGTGTTGGCACATATTTCAGTAAGTAACGCATTTTATGATAATTTTAGATTAAAATCATATTAATTTGATTATTTTGATTTTGTTGCTGTTAAAATAGCAACAATCATAATTATAATAATAAGTATCACAATAATCAACCCAACCAACAACTTATATCTGTTTTCTTTTCGAATAATTCTAACCAGAATAGAATCAGACCGAACCTGTTTTTCAGTTATCAAATTGATTTTGTCCATAGACTTTTCTATTGTTATTCTTTGGTCATGTAAATTGGATAATATATCGCCAGCAGTTTGTTTACTTGATTCATTCAACTGCTTAATATGTTTTAAATGATTATCTATACGATCAGTAACATCTGTATTTTCAGACATGTTTAATTAATTTTTAACTTACTTCATAAAATATAATCAAAATTTCAAAGTAACTCAAAAAACATACAAAGCGTGAATGTGTTAATAAAGTTCTAATTAAAATTTAATTAATTTTTGATTTAAAATTTAATTAAATTGACACAATATTTATGTATAAAATGAATCAAGAAGTTATTGTTAGTGGACGTGGTAATAATATTAAATCCACATGGACTTGTCCTAATCTAAACCATACAATTGAATTTAAAAAATATATTTCTAAACAATTAGGAACACAAGTCAGTATTGTTAATGATTTTCCAAATCAAATTGTTATTAATGGAGAACATGACACAGAAAGTATTCTATATTTTTATAACTTGTGGTTACGAACACATAATACATAAACTTCATTAATAATTTATTAGAAATATCCTAACGAAGTGTGCGTATATAACTTCGTATTGTGTTTTCAATCATTTTTTGTTGAAAACGCCCTTTGACTCCAAATGAAAATTCGACATCATAATCATATTCCTCACCGTCATATCCCCTGATTTTAAAATTAGGTGGAATTATTACTTTTGTGGTTTTTAAATCATTTAGAATAAAATCAACAACCTCATCATAATGAGTATTATATTTTTCCTTAATTGAAGCAAAACAAATGCTCATGTCAATAAGGGTACATTTAGTACCTAATATGCTTACCATTGGTGGACGTAAAGTAATAACTTCTTTTTGTTCAATTGATACTGCCTCTGTTTCTGTGTTCATGGACATACATTTATTAATAATTAATCTTTAAGTATGATTGTGATATCACCTAATAAAATACAAGTAATTAAATGAAAATCGGACTCATAGAGCATACAAAGCGTGAATACGCAGATTTTCTTTCTTTTTTTAGTATTTTTTTATTTACAAATTATATAACACAACATGTCTGATCACATAACCAATATGATTGAAATTAAGTCAAGCAATTTCCCTCATTATCCAGATGGCGTGAAAATCTACAAAATACCAGAAGGATCATATTTATTTAGAGGAGGATCTGGCAAATATTTATCAGGTATAAAGTGGTTTGCCTTGTCGTATAAAGTCGCCTTACCATATGGTAGCAATAAAGAAAAAAATGTACACATATATAAAACTAAAAAAGACATATTTTTGTATGCCATGGATGATATTAATAATGTTAAACAGTTAATTGAACATTTAAATTCATCATCTAAATGTAAAGATGCTATTCCGGATTTTAAACCACAGTATATTAACAATAATTTTAGAGTCGCCGATGGAAAACTAATACGCCACAGTGTTGTAGACGCTGATTATGATATGGTACAATCATTGTGCTGTCTTGGATATGATGGATATGGTTCAAATGAAATGCCTGATTATAATAATCCAACAACTAATTTTCATGCAGAAATAGCATTATGTGATGCGTATACAGATGTTTTGTTGTATGAAGAGTAAACAATTAATAACTTATTAAGAACGTCCTTTTGACTTCCAAATGAAAAAGTTAGTTACTTATTTAACTGCGATTGTACAGACATGCCATATTTGCGACAATTACTAATAGCCGAATTTAAGTTCTTAGATAAATAAGAACCATATCGCGATTGATCAACCACTACATTTGAACAAGTGGAATCTGAATTCAATCCCATTGACACTCCTTGACTCGAATTTTCCAAATTATTTGAAAGGTACACATATGACCATCCTCGGTTTTGTTTCTTCTCATCTAACATTTCATTGATCACATTTTTATTATAATCTTTGCTGGCATTTTCCAACCCATCAGTGACAATAACCATAAGAACATCCGATTCATATCTAAACCAATTAATTGTTGAACCCAAGGCATCAAACAAGGCAGTAGATCCATTGGGACAATAATCTCGATCCGATAAAAGATTAACAGTATCAAGCTGTTGATTCTTAATCACTCGATCAATACGATCATTAAATTTAACTAAGGTCAATGTTGCTGGGCGTCCCTTAACTGTACGTTGTTCTTTAATTAAGTCATTAATTGCTTTGATCATTTGTTCTTTAATTGTATCCATACTACCAGATTCATCCAAAACAATAACAATTTTAAGTCCATTAGTATGTTCAATTGGCGGTTCTAATTTGGTTGATTGTTGCTTCCATGATTCAACAACAGGAGTTTCATAGTATTTTGAATATTTTAATTGGGATTGTTGTGATTGTTGGGATGGAGGAATAGATGGATAAAATGTTGGAAATGGTGATACATAACTCTTGGGAAAAACATATGAAAATGATGCTGGAGCAGGAACTGAATCCCATGGTCTGATTATAGATGATGATGATCGAAACATTTCTAAATGTAATAAACTGTGTATATGAATGATTGAAAATATTTTTCTTAAATTCAAACGAGCAAAATCTAAAAATATTTTGATCGTCAGCAAAATCTAAAATTTGATTTCATTTAATTTGTTAATAGTATCAATTTAAAAATGTATCATTGGATCTGTTCTGGTTGTCAAACCAAAAACATCACCAATAGCGGTCGACATTTTCCTGCCACAGTGTTTCCATCTTGCCAACATTGTCATCAAAGTTTAGGTACAGTTAATCGCTGTGACATTCATAATATCAATTACTATTTCAATGTTCATTCAAATGATAATTGTCCAATATGTATTTCATTACAACGAAGAATAACTCAGCACCAAATTGATGAACAACAACGATTAATAAACCCTGATTTATTTATTGAAAATGGAGAGTATATTGTTGACGATGTTGATTTTACTCCATCTGAATGTGTTGATTTACGCGCAGATCCACAAAGCATTTGCCGAGGATATTCACCACTAACTCCGATGGGATGTGATGATGTAATATCTTTTGTCAAGATATATTTCCGTCCATTAAATGGAATATGTAATGGAATGCGTGTCATAGTTCCTGTTCTCATTTTAAGTGATTCTGATTATGTTTACGACAAAGAAAATATATCATATGAATTCCCTAAAAATGTTAATCCAGTATCAATTGATCATCTATTCAAAATTGGTAGTAAATGGATAATCAATTATTCACAACCCATTAAAACTTGGAATGTGAATGGAAATTGGAATGAGAATGGAAAAGGACGATTCAAGTCAAATGAACGAGGATGGTGGACTGCTAATAATGATGAAGACTATTATAATCCAAATAAAAATCCAAAATATTTTGCTATTGATTTTGAACCACATTTAGAACATATAACTACACTACAACTGCCATCAGTTATTATATAATTGATTTTGCTCATCCAATTAATCTAAAAATATGTAATTATACTTTGCCTACTTAGATGCTGACAGAATATTTTTTATATCTAATTGTTATATAAATAAATATATTAATGAGTTTTGACATAATGAATACAGAAGAAAAAATTAAGCATATAAAATCATTAGATTTAAGGCATGAAAGTTCAGATAATGTAATATTTTATACCAAATATGCCATATCAAATCAACTATATGATGTGTTTGTGTTTTTATTTCCTTATTTGGACACCACCAAAGTTACTATTCCACCCCAATGGAAAGTTAAATTAATTGAAGAAGGCAAAGTATTACCTGAATACTTTTTCGTTGATGATCTTCATTCTCAAACCATAGACTACACGAGAAACTTTAAACCCAAACCACGCAGTTATGGAATGATAAAACAATGTAAGAACATTATGGCACAAATCAATCCCGAATTAGTCAAATACAATCAAACACAAATTGATGCCATGTTATTATATTCATATAATGGCGATGTTTTACTCAATATGTATATTAGAAATGGTTATGTATTAAATTCAAGTATAATAGAATATTACACAGCACATTATATGTGGTTTGCTGAATTTGTTGGAGATTTTGCCAACGATGAATTCGATTTTATAGATGATTATATCATGAATTTATACATAAATTTATCAAGTACATTTACTTTACATTTCAATGAAAGTATATTATTGTATCGAGGTATTAAAACAAAGACACATTATATAGTTGGACAAAAAATCAGACCAGTTGGATTTTTATCAACCACATGCGATTATGAACAAGCATTACGTTTTAAGCGAGGTTCATCAGGAACATTATTTGAACTCAATGTTCCTGCTGGACTTAATATTAGTCCAGTATATGAATATAGTAGATACCCACAGGAACACGAATTTTTACTATCTGATCATATAGTATTAACTATAACTCATATTATTATTGAGTCATCAGGAACAACTATAATTTTCGCTGATGTTAGTGAAGATGACACACGTCAGAAATACAAACATGGTTCATTGAACCGAATTTATCCAATAAATTCTCGAATAGATTTAAAACACCATGAAATTCAAAAATTATTAAATACTTCACGCATTCCATCGTTTTTTGAGTGGTGGAAAAACACACAAGATATAGAAACATACACATATACATTGGATAAATGTTTATATGTTCCTGTATTAGAATGGTGGGCAAATTCTGGATTGGAAATGCGTTATACCGAAGTAGCAATGGATTTTGCCAGTGCTAATTGTAATATTAAAGTATTAGACTGGTGGAAAATGCGAGCATTGAAAATGTCATTACCTCTGGAACAATCACTAAAATATTCATCAAATTCGTTGGACATATACAATGCTAATCCTGATGACTATATTTTCGTTTTAAATTGGTGGAAACAATTATCAATAGAAACAGGATTGCCTATGAAATACACTGAATTAGCAATGTATAATTGTAGAAATAGCGTAAAATTACTCAATTGGTGGAAAAATTCTGGATTGGAAATAAAATATGATGAAAGATGTATTGATAGAATTGACATTGAGGATGACAAACGTTATGTGTCACTTTTAAATTGGTGGTTAAAGTTTTCAAAAGAAACTAAATTACCAATAAAATATACTAAGGTAGCAATTGATGAAATGATACAGCAATATAGCGCGGATTATATTCCATTTCTAATGTGGTGGAAACAATCTGGATTAGAATTAAAATATAGTAAAAGTAGTGTTCTCACATTAACCGAATGGGGTATTATTTAATCAATCCAGAGATTTAAATAACTTTTAGAAAAAGTTATGATCAAAATTTAAAAGCTATTCATAACTTCTTGAATTTAAGTTTTAATTTAATTGGTGATTCGGGGGATGTTATTTTGCTTTCATTTTCATTTACGGTTTTATTTTTATTTGGTTTAGGACTAAATTTTTCCAATATCTTTGTGCTTTCAACACATTGTTCTTGATCTATATCTATACCCAAAAACGTCAAATTATTATGAATACATGCCATTCCAGCAGTTCCACGCCCCACAAATGGATCAACTACATCATATGGGCAAATGTCATTTCCTTTTTCATCTTTGCTTTTATTTTTGTATGATTTGCTAACAATTTTAATATATTCAGCACATCGAAAACATGCGTTTTTAGGTGTAGCATTTTCATACAATTTTTCACCAACTGGAAACACATCTTCAAATGCTGACCCCGGCTTACCAATATATGTATAACACAGAACATGTGAATAAGTAGGTCGATGTAAATCAATTTTGCCAACATCACGCTGTAAAACAATTTTATGCCAAACCAATTTTAAACCATATTTTAATGCTACATCAGTTAAATGATAGCTTTTATCAATAACTTGTCCATCTATTTTCCGATCAGTTTGAATAAAAATAGCATAACCATTTTTTTGAAGACGAGTAAAAATTAATTCACACATATTCCGAAAAAAGGACAAGTATTCGTCAATCGATTTCGATCCAATTTCATTCATATCAGGCAATCCAGTTAATACATTGGGAACACTACCAACAGGCATTTTAGTAAACCATTCAATACTGTCATTACATACAATATTCCAATCCATAGATATGATTATTTAGAGAATATATTATAATTAATATAATGAAATGTATTTAAATTTCAAATAAATAATTTATTAAATTTAGGATCAAAAATTAGATTTGTTCCAAATATTTTTAATATCTTATGTACTTTGAAAATAACAACAGAATTTAAATTCGATCATTTGATTAAAATTTTTGATTTATTATTTAAGATTGTTATTGAATATTTTTAATTATATATATTATATTAGTAACATTACTTATGGCAACTTCTGATGAAAAAGAATCAGAATTCAACTATAATATAGATTCATGGTCTGTTCTCAATTCATATTTCAAAGACAAGAAAAGACTAACACGCGAACAATTAGAATCATACAATGACTTCATGGACAATGTTTTTCCACAAATTATTAAACGAAATAATCCCATTGTTATTAGCACTGGATACAACGAAAATCTATATGAAAAAGGCAAATCTGGATTCGAAAACCGATACAAGGTCACTTTTGGATTATCAAGTACTTCATCTGATACCAATGATATTTATATTGCCAAACCCATTATTCATGAAAATACCGATAACATTCAAATTTTAACACCATCAATGGCACTGAAACGCGATTTAACTTATTCATCGTCTATGTACATTGATGTCAAGCACGAACTTGAACGTTTTAACAGCAGTAGCAAACAATATGATGTCGTTAAATCAGCAATTGAAAGCAAGGTTTTTATTGGCAAGATTCCCACAATGATTCAAAGCAAATACTGTCACTTATCAAATTTATCTCCAACTGAACGTGTTGCTATGGGAGAATGCGCATTTGACAATGGAGGCTATTTTATTGTCAATGGCAGTGAAAAAGTAGTAGTATCTCAGGAATGTATCCGTGAAAACAAGGTTTTCGTATTCGTTCCCAACCGCAGTCCATCTGATAAATACAAGTGGCGCGCTGAAATTAAGTCATCCATTGATCAACGATTCTATCCTATCAAGTCCAATTTCGTCGGTGTTACACCCGATCCACCAGTTCAAAAAGTCATTGATGCTCTGGAAAAGAATGTTCCCAAGGCACTTGGTAAACTATTTAAAGTCCACATTCCTATGTTCAAAGAAGATATCCCCCTATTTATTTTATTCAAAGCATTAGGTGTAGCAAATGACAGAGATATTTACACCATGATTATTGGAGATTTAGACAATCCATTATCCAATAACTATGTCAACACCTTATATTATTCATCAGAAGAATGCCGTGAAAAAGGTATTGTATCACAGGACATGGCACTAAATTACTTAACCACTAAGATCAAGAATAACCCATATGCTCATTCAAAAGACGCCATTGATGGATCAAAGGACACTTATACACATGCTTATGTTCGCAAGTTACTGGATACTGAACTTCTTCCCCATTTGGGAACTAACATGTACACTAAGTCTGTATTTTTAGGATATATGACCAAAAAACTACTTGATGTAGCATCTGGTGTTCGTCCAGAAGATAAGCGCGATAATTATGCCAATAAGCGTCTTGATTTAACTGGAATTCTGTTGTCACAAATTGTCCGAACTGAATGGCACAATTTAATTCGATTAATTCGAACCACTATTTCCAATCATATTTCATCTGCTACCTCAGCAATTGATTTATATAGCGGATTACGTAAACTAATTGAGAAAAATAACATTGAAACTCGACTTGTTCATTGCCTTGCCACTGGTAATTGGGGTGGCACGAAAGGAGCATCGGATACTACTAAGAAGGGCATTGCGCAAGTTCTTGACCGAAAATCATATCCAAGCACATTGTCTCATCGTCGACGTATTGTTAGTCCATTAGCACAATCTGGAAGTAAAATTGTTGCTCCTCGTCGTGTTGATGTCACGCATTTCCATATGAATTGTATTGATGAAACACCAGAAGGATCTCAGGTTGGTATTGTCAAAAACTTAGCAATGCAATGTCACGTGTCTATATATTCAAGTGAATATCAAATTAAGTTCGTACTAAGCAAAATCCCTGAATTTATTCCATTGGACAAGATTTCCATTGGCAATTTAGGCAAAGTAACCAAGGTATTCCTCAATGGAGCATTACTGGGTGGTGTTATTGAGTCTGAATGTCGGTCATTATATGATCGATTCCGAACTTATAAACGCCATGCGGTTATTAATCCATATGTATCAATCGCATGGTACATTGAATGGAATGAAATTTTCATCCAAACTGATGGTGGTCGCTATATGCGTCCTTTATTTATTGTCAATCCAGAAACAGAACAACTTAAAGTTGCTGAGAAGTTTAACAGTGACCGCGATTTCCGATTCCGTTTAAAGAACAAAACCATGCCATGGAGTGAATTAGTTGCCGGCAAACCTGCCGATTCATCAACTAAAACCAGTGATATGACATTGTATAATGGTGGTGTAGTTGAATATTTAGATACAACGGAAATTGAAACTAATTTAATTGCTCGAACTGCTGAATTAATTAAAACTATGGATCAAATTGCTGATGGACAAGTTTACTTGAAATATACTCACTGTGAAATTAATGCCACAATGCAAAAAGGTGTGGTTGCTCAAATGATTCCCTATTCAAACCACAATCAATCACCACGTAATTTATACCAATCATCTATGGGTAAACAAGCGATTGGTTATTATGTAACTAATTACAATTCTCGTATGGATACCATGGCGCATGTGCTTATTTATGGTCACAAAGCACCGTGTTCAACCAGAACAATGGCATTCACTATGATGGATCAACTTCCTCATGGAGTGGCAACCAATTTAGTATATTTACCATATTATGGATACAATCAAGAAGATGCTACTATTCTCAGTAAAGATTCTGTTGAACGCGGAATGTTTAACACATTATTTTTCCGAACATATAAGGATCAAGCACAAACACACAAGAGCACATCAGTCAATTCGGAACGTTTTGGCAATTCATCTAAAACGGAAAAAGTTGCCGAATTGCGCCATGGGTCATATGCTCATATTAGTGATAAAGGTGTTCCAATTGAAGGACACGTGGTTGATGAGGATGATATTGTTATTGGTAAGATGATTGAGGTGGGAAAAGATCGCAAATCTACTGAATTCAATTACCGTGATATGTCATCAGTAGTCAAGCAAAATGAAGGTGGTTTAATTGATCGAACTATCCCCGGCAACTTTCATCCATTTAAGGAAGTTCGAAATGTTAATAGTGAAGGTCATGAATTTATCAAAGCACGTGTATCATGTTTGCGCCAACCGGAGACTGGGGACAAATTTGCATCTCGCCACAGTCAAAAAGGTTGTACAGGTTTGATTACCAATCAAATTAATATGCCATTTACTACCCAAGGTGTTTCACCTGATATTATCATGAATCCTCATGGTATTCCATCACGTATGACCTATGCCCAAATTTTAGAGACATTTATGGGTAAGATTTGTGTTAATCGTGCTGAATTACAAGATGGAACACCATTTGTTGAACGTTCAGTTAAGAATTATTTCAAGTGTCTTCAAGCATTTGGTTTCAATAAAACCGGTAATGAAGTTATGTACAATGGACGCACAGGTAAGATGTATGAAGCGGAAATTTTCTGTGGGCCCACATATTATCAACGTTTAAAGCACATGGTTATTGATAAAATTCATTCACGTGAATCTGGTCCTGTTCAAATTTTAACTCGCCAACCTGCCGAAGGACGTGCTCATGATGGTGGTTTACGTTTAGGTGAAATGGAGCGTGATGTGGTTATTGCTCATGGTGCTGAATATTTCTTAAAAGAACGTACTGTTGATTGTAGTGACAAATTTTCAGTGTTTGTTAGCAAAAAGAACAAGACTATCATTACAGGCAATCGTGAAAAAGGTCTTTTCCAATATGATGGAAAAGCATTACCTGATGATGATGTAGTTGAAATTCAACTGCCATATGCCATGAAATTAGCAATGCAGGAATTAACATGTATGGGTATTGATATTCGTTTGAACATTGACGAAAAGACCACGGTAAACGCGAAATGAAAAATTACTCTTCTTGCTTTTATTATCATATAGTACAAAGTTATGATATATATTACTTTGTACTATATGATAATTGATGGCAGGATTAATTTATGTGTACTTGGACAGTCATCATAATTATCATAAATAACAAATCCTCTGGAAATATATTTCTCTTTTCTTAATTGTCTTTGTTCAACAATCAATTCAGATGTGATTTTTTTTAATTTATATTGTCCATCTATTATTTGTGGTCTATTAATCGAATAAGTTTTATCAGATATAATCCATCCATTCCGTTGTAGTGTTTGCGGACGGTAGAATAAATGTTGACCATCAAATATAGTTTGACAAAATGACAGATCAAAACTACTTAAAATAAAGTTAGCAGTATATACTTTGGCATCAACATTACGATCTATACGTTCACAATAAGCATCAGTTGCTGATGTAAGCGGAATAAGATTAAATATTATATTCTTTTTATTATTAGTGTCGTCATTAAATCTAATTGTAATTTTTTGAGTTGCAGTTTGATGTTGAAAATGATACAAATTGTATGCGTTCTCATAAACAAGCAGTAAATGTTCCTTGTGATAATCCACATCCATTATAAATATATTCATGAATGGGTGTCCACTTACCTTCTACCCCGAAACAATAAAAAAATATATCAATATCACTATCACAATATGTTTCATTTAACAAACATTGTAATGGAAATGATCCGGCAATAATAGCATTTGATTGTTCAAGTTTATTTATAAACTCATCAACGTCAGGAATACCAATATCTGTCAATCGATTTAGTGTTGATTGATTATTCTGATGTTCAAATCTATGCGTTAATAATAATTCCTCCATTCTTACTTAATAATTTGACCAAAATATTTTGAAAATAATATGATCGCATGTTTGCGATCATAAAATTTTTGAAAAAAATCAAAAATTAAAGTAACTGCTCACAAAGATTATAAGTTCCTAAACGGATTTATTTATTGATAAGTAACATTTTTGGTTTCAGAAATGATCTTCTTTGCTGAAACAAAATCAAATTTTTCAGGATCATCAGTCGCTCTATAAGAAAATACACGTGATGGATCACTCTCTGAAATAGTTTTAATAAAATCATCCATTGAACATTTCTTGTCCATATAAATCTTGGAAATTTCCATATTATTGGGCAGATATCTGGCACGGGTTTTGAAAATTTCTGAACAAAATCCAGCATTTCGTTCACGGCGCTGAATGTTAGCAATTTCTGTTTGAGATGGTGTCATTGCCAAGTATAATTTTTGATCAGAATAACTGCGATCATGATCAATATAAACACCACCATATCCATATTTTCGTGTTTCATCGTCCAACATTTCAATTACATCACTTTGCTTATAAGTACATCCCTTATGAATTGCGTCACCTGATTGAAATATACAACCATCTGATCTGCCATTAGGATATTCTGCTGACGGCATGTCAATACGCAATGAATGAAGAACGATTGAGGACATGTTTTTCCAGCATTGACTTTTTTGTTGGTCAAGTTTACGCTGTTGTTCATTGAAGTGTTGTTCACGTTCGCTTGCTGTAAAAACCATATTTAAACTCATCTGGATTATGAGTTCAAAGTGAAAATTAAAAATCAAAATTTTTTTTGAAAATAATATGATCGCAGGGTGCGATCATATTTTTTTGAAAATATATGTAATTGCGCACGCAATTACACATTTTAAAAGAAGTAATTATACACGCCTACCATGAACAGATGCTGATCTCATTTCCATTCTTGCCATTTCATTCATTTTTTTATTAAATTGGAACATTAAGTGTCTTTTTTTTACTGAACTGATTGGTAATGTATTGACATAAGAACCATAAACCTCAGACAGCGCACAGTGAACAATTCCCAGTTCAGGCATTATATATTATTTTAATATATATTGGTTTTATGTTATAACTTTAAATCCGTCCACGTTTAGAGATATTTTTAAAGAGCATTAAAACATCCAAATAAAGGTTTTCTTGAATCCGATTCATAATATTCTATTATACTTTGAATAAACCGTTTCACATTTATTCCACAGGAAATGGAATAAATGTCATGTGAATTGATGACAATATTATATAACACATCGTCATCAGTATTTAAATTCCACATATTTATGTTATATTCTTTTTGAAAAAAATAACAAGATTCATTAAAATGAGGAGTATTGTGTTGAATTTTAAAGGCAATAATACTATCAAAAAAATATAAATATAACATTGTAAAATGTGTTGATTGAGAATGTGAATTTTGATCAGTTGAATTTAATAACACATCAAGGACATCAATATATTTCATTTATATTATGAATAAATATGAATATAAAAAAATGATTCACAATAAATATATAAATTTCATATTTTATATTTTTATTAATGACCTGTGTACAAGACTGTAAATGCGTGATGAAATATCATCAAAATGAAAAATTCGATGAAGTTTTTTGCCCATCTCATATCGGCATTAAAACCTTGACTTGTAGCAAATGTAAGTGTACAAAGTGTAAACATGACTACTACATTAGTGTCACTACTAATTGTTGTCAATGTATATTTGATCAAGAACGTCTACGTGAAGAAGCAAAAATTAAGCGGGCAATTGAAGCAAAAATTAGTGAAGCAACCAAACGAGAAAATGCCCTTATTGACAATGGTCAATGTAAGTATCTAACTATTGAAGAATTCCACAATCTAAATCAGTTAGCAATTGAATGTAAATGTAATGATAATCACTATATTGATTACACTGGACAAAAGTTTTATGGAACAAATTATGTTAGTATTGCTAAAAAAGATCATATTCTTTTGAAATTACAACATAATCTTGATGTTTAAAATATCCTAAATGGATTTAAAAATATCTTTAAAATGTGGACGGATTTAGATTTGTTCCAAATATTTTTAAAAATTTGATTTACACTTTGAATATTATGTTTCATTACTGACGAACATTCCAAGCTGAGCGGAAATGAATTATTCATCCATTGATGATGATTGTGTCGTATGTTATAACGATATTCATATTGATTGTGATTGTGAATGTAAAGATTGTAATGGAAAGATATGTTCAACTTGTTGTAGTAAGAAATTTCATTTAATATCTGAATGGTTAAGCGTTCCCATACAATGTGATGTATGTAATGATTGGGTATGTACAAATTGTATAAAATTTTGTTATGATTGCGCAAATGAAGGCAACGATATGAAATTTTACTGTAAAAAACATTACAAATCACATAGTGATATTCAATATATTGAATGTGAATATCATAAATGGAGCACATGTGATCAACATAACGGATTACAAAGATGTGGTGAATGTCGAACAAATGAGAATTATGCCATGAAACATAGTATTTAAAAAATGCTCGAAGCAAATGGAATCATATATATGACATTCTTTGTCCAATTACAACTAACTAAATCATAACAACTGGGTAAAACTCCACCAGTTTCTACTTTGTTTGTTATATTTTGTGCTGTTGTCAAAAATATAGTCATTTTATTCCAATTTACAACTAATAGTATCAGTAATATTATTAATACGATGTATAGATAATATGCCATATATATGTATATATATATTGAGTATAAAATTTTTGATCATAACTTTTAAAAAAGTTAATTTTTGATCATAACTTTTTCCATATTTAGATAGTTAATTTTAAATTTATAGATAACTTTCATTTAATGGGTAACAAACAAATCAAACCACCGTCATATGAATCGGCTGTTGGAATCACACCATCTATTGTCTCCGAAGCTATTGCCAATAAAAAAAATAAGGATATGGAATTCAAACAAATTCGTGAAAAAATCATCCAGTCAATTACAACCAATCTTTATTTAACGAGTGAAGTTGATGAAATAATTGAAAATATTCCATCTAAAATTGCGAAATCATTAGATCGTGATTACAAATACAGCTATCATGAAGATATTTTTATAGCTAACTGTATGTGGGCAATTGAAAATAACATGAATACACATATATTTACATATACCACTCCTTTTCCTCTTACCAATCCAAACATGATATCTATAAATGATGACAATAGTGAAACAACAAAGACTAAAATTGAAGATTTCACAAATATGATTTGTGATTTTGTGGAACGTCGCATACGTTCAGTATTAATATCTAATCCACAAAAATATCGTGGAGTTAAGGTAAAATTTATAAAAATGCGTACACATATAATCATCCGGTTTCATAATTGAAAATATTTTAAATCCGTTTAGGATATTTTTGAAAATATTTTGCTCGTTCAGCAAAATTTAAATCCGTTTAGGATATTTTTAAAATTTGATTTCATTATTAAATAGTGATTCTTTGAATATCATATGAAATATTCTCATCATGAGTCATGCTGTTTTTAATATCGAAGACATCATTTTATCATCAACATCAATTGAAATGCCATATAAACCTAAACACCATTATGATCGTGGACGATTAAAACATCGTGGACAACGCAAATTACTGATAAATGAAATTTTATTTTTAACTACATATGGACATCTATCATCTATTGTGGTTTATGCTGGTGCGGCGCCGGGCATACACATCCCATTTTTATCGAAATTATTTCCAAATCATTCATTTACTTTATTTGATCCAAATCCGTATCAGTTTTCTGATCAAGATGATATTTCACGAATTTCACCAATGCGTGGGTATTTTACAGATGATATAGCAAAGGCATTCACCAGTTTACGAGTGTTATTTATTTCCGACATTAGAACTGCTAACCATGTAACTCAATCTCCTATGGAAAATGAACTCAATGTTTTAAAAGATATTCAAAACCAAATCAAATGGGTTCACATAATTAAACCAGTAGCATCAATGCTAAAATTCAGATGTTTATACACATTAAATGAACCAGAAAATCCTAATGTAAGTACACATGTAAGTACACATACACATGTAAGTACTACTGATTTTTTTGGTGGCAGTTCAGTAACTATATACAAACAACCATGGGCAGGAGAAAGTAGTAGTGAAACCAGAGTTATGTTCGCAGGAATTCCACCATTATATCGATACAATAACAAATGGTACGAAAATTGTATGTATTATCATAATAATTGTATTAGATCAAATGCTTTTGATCATAAATTTGAACGATTTGTGATCAAAAACTATTTAATGAATAATAATGAAGATAATAAGAATGATAAGAATCAAAAATGTAAAATAATAATCGATAATATCAATAGTCTACTGGGATACATTTAAAAGTTAAATTTTTGATTTTAATTTTTGTCTTTGTTAATTTATATCACATTTTAATAAATGAATCCACTGCCGAGTGCTCCTGATTTTGCTGTCTTAGTAGGACAACAACCTCCTCCTCCTCCTACTACCATTTCTAATAGTTCTCCATCAGCATGGGATTTGTATTGCCAGCAAACCGAAGTTCGTGATGACATTCGTGTTGATTTACATAATGTTTTATCTACATCAAAGATCGTCCTACTTCTTGATGATTCTGGCAGTATGAACACTCAAATTGTTAATCCTGCCACCGCAAGTTCTGGCATGAGAAATGTCACTGGTATTCAAACTACTCGATGGAGTGAATTGATGAATGATGTCACACAAGTTGTTCAGTTAGTTACTGCTGTTAACCCCAATGGCATTGATATTGCGTTCTTAAATCGTGAAGGTCGTGATGGAGTTCGTGATCCATCACAAATTAGTGACATGTTCATTCGACCTCCCAGTGGCGGAACTCCATTAATTGGGGCAATTCGTAGCATGTACTATAAATATGGAAATGTTAATGGTGACGTTCTTCTAATTGTTATTACTGATGGAGAACCATCTGATGGAGATTATGATGCGCTGTTTAATGTTCTATCTGGAAAGAAAAGCAATTGGTATATTTCATTGACTGAATGTAATGATAATGAAGAAGAAATGGATTATTTAACTGGATGGGATTATCGCATCAGTAACTTTCACAATCAAGAGGATTATGGAGAGGAACTACGATTAGTTCGATCAGTTCAAGGAGCAAATGCCAAATTTACTCGTGCCAACTATATTCAAATGATTGTACTTAGTCCAAAATATCGCAAATATGCTATTGATATGCGAAATGCTGGTGGCAAGGGCAATCCATTTGGTTCTGGCATGAATGGTGGAGGTTATATGTCAGGGTTCTTTTGTCAATATAGTCAGGGAAATCAGAGCAATCAAAATACCCCGCCTGTTGGATATGGAGGTGTTGATAGTAAAACCACCAATTTTGGTAGAAATGTTAGAAATAATAGAAATGGTGGGACGAATGGTACGTCGTGTTGTAGTATTTTGTAAACAGATTTAAATCCGTCCACATTTTAATGATATTTTTAAAGTAATAGGTCAAGTCCTGAAAAAAATTGATATTTTAAATTTATAAAAATAGACTTTGTCAGTCCTACTATCAAAACCAATTTAATGTCTTACTATGATTATTTGACGTCGGTAAGGAAAAACATTGAAGTTAGTTTCCCTGAAACCATTCTTAGTGCGACTAATGGTATTGATCAACTAATGAAAAAACATGAACCCAAAGTGAATTTGCCACCAACCAATCCGACTATTTTAACAATCCCAACAATACAAACAATCACAACAATCCCAACAATCCCAACAATTCCAATGAAAATGAAACTAAAACCACCCAAATTTGTTCCTATTGTTCCGACTGTTCCGATTGTTCCAGTACAGGTAGCAACAACGACCGTTCCAATTGTTCCGATTGTTCCTATTGTTCCAGTACAGGTAGCAACAATTGTCCCAATACAAGTTCATGAACCTAAACCAGAACCAGAAATAAAAAAGAAATTGAAACTTCCAAAACCAATTACAAGTGTTATGACATCCGAAATTATACCAGAACCAATACCAATGTCATGTCTGAAAAGTACATCAGAACCAACAACAGACATTCCAAAACCACGCAAACTTATCAAACCAATCAAGAAAATTGAACCAGATTGTGTGATTTTTAGTGCTCCTGTGGTACTATTAGATCAAGATCAAGATCAAGAAATCATAATTGAAATAAAATCATTGAAATTGAAGAACAAACCTAAAATAGCAACCAAGTGTAATACAAAGTATATGTCTATGAAATTAGAACCTCCGGATAATCCTCCAATACGATTGCTATTTTAGATTTTTATTAAAAATATGAATAAAAATTTGATTATTTACTTTGTATGAATATTTAGGAATAAGAGGAAAAATGGTGATTTGTAATGTTTTAAGAGCAACAATATACTACAATGCGATGATTGATAAATATATCACACATGATGTTCTTGTTAACAACGATATTGTTGTAATTAAAGATGATTTCAGCAATTTTGATGGAATTGACAGTAAAGAATCATTGGCACTGTATCGTACTGATAAAATGTTCATTATTCCTAAAATTGTCGATGAAATTGACAGTGATAAATTAAATGCCACCCTATTTTCAACACCTGATTTATATCATTTAATTAAAGGATCTGCTATATTTCCTGATTACAATGAATATTTTGAATATAACTTACACAAAAGAAACCATAAAAATGTCATTTCATTCCAACCACATATATTAAATTCACAAGAAATTAATGTCATTAAAAAGGTATTCAAAGAATATATACATTTATATCAATTTACTGAAAATGTTCATATAGAACAGTTCTTTTGGGAAATTTGGATTATGATCTTAAAGTTACAAATTGTTGGTGATGACACTGAAATTACAATTAATTATGAACAAGATCAAATATATATCGGGACATTTGTCGTTGACCAACTGAAAATAAATGAATTTGAAAAGTTAATTGTTCCATTACATGTCATAGAATGTAATCACAAAGGACTATTTTATTAACCATTTTGTTTAATCCAATCCTATTAAGACTTCGGTCAGTTGGTAGTATACATCTTTGCCACATTCTTCAAAAATATCAATTCCATTATTGAAGATGACTAGCACCCCTTCCTTAACTCCCTTGTATTTTTCACGTATTCCATCGGTTACATGACCATTTACTCTTGTTGGATTATAAATAGACAACCATTGTACTGCCATAACAGTGTTCAAATCTATCGTAGCATTACACAACGAATGATATACTTTTTTATTGGAGTTTTCCATTTTATGAACTTGAAATCTTTAAATTATTATTTTTAAATGTGTAAAAATAACTAAAAAAAAATCAAAAATTTTATTCCTCAGAATATGGAGGCGGTTGTGGTAGTGATGAATATCGATGATCTTTCCTATTTTCAGTTTCAGAATGAATATTTTCTGTCATTTCATAGTGTGGCATTATTCCGACCGATGTGGAACATTTGAAGCACTTACCAGTTAAAACAAGAAGGAACATAATAAATGATAGCAATGAACAAGAAAGTAAACAAACACCTGTAATAATGCCTTTATATATAACATCATAAGTAGTTAAACCACCACAATAACCAATATCGCCATCATAATATACCATTTGCCCAATTGGATACGTTTTTTGTAAAAACTCATTAATGACTGTATAGTTAGTTGTGGTCGGACCCACAGCAAAATTACATGGATTGGGCAACACAACAATCCATCCTCTGTTGCCAGCAATAAATGTTGAATTAACTATTCCAGTTGTCTTCATATCATAAGCAAGTGTAAGGGTGAGACCAACACTAAAACATACTGCTGTTAATAGTGTTAACACTGTTAAAATAATATATCTTGCTCGAACTGACATAATTCGTTGTATGACATGTATACAAAAAATTTATTAACTCAATCAAATTTTTTTAAAGTTTAGGTTCTTATCGAACATTATGTGATCAAATTGTTACATTCGTGACTATGTGGCGAACATACGCTTTGTATGCCAAATTCTCAACAAAATTCAAAGCAAAATCGCCACACAAAGCGCAATCCTGCCAATATCTTCACAGTAACTTTCTTAATATGAAAAAAAGTTTAGGTTCTTATCGAACATTATGTGATCAAAATTGTTACATATTTCGTTACATTCGTGACAATCAGGCACATTTCCGCTTTGTATGCCAAATTCCCAACAAAATTCAAAGCAAAATCGCCACACAAAGCGCAATCCTGCCAATATCTTCACAATTCATACTACGTACATTTGGTGACAATCAGGCGCATTTTCGCTTTGTATGCCAAATTCTCAACAAAATTCAAAGCAAAATCGCCACACAAAGCATATACAAAGCGCAATCCTGCCAATATCTTCACAATTCATACTACGTACACTTGGTGACAATCAGGCGCATTTTCGCTTTGTATGCCAAATTCCCAACAAAATTCAAAGCAAAATCGCCACACAAAGCGCAATCCTGCCTAAACTTCACACTCCGTCATATTCGTGACAATCATGCTTTGTATATAAAAATTCAATCATCATCTTCACAAACAACAATATATTGGCGCGTTTTTGGTTTCTTTTCAATTGAAAAAGGAGAAGGAAGCACATTGCTGAGTTCTTTGATCGACATCCAAGCAAAAGACACACTAATGGCAAGCAAAACGATTAGTACTATTATTAGTACAATAAACTGAACAATAAACATAGTTCAAAATGTGTGATCAAAACAGTACCTTATTCAAATTTTTTGATCATAACTTTTTCAAAAATTTTGAGAAATTGATTTAAGTTCACAAAATATCGTATATGTTCGGTAAGACCGCATTTACTTAATTTTCAGGATATTTAAAAAGTTATAATTTTTGATTTTAAAAATCAAATTATAAAATATATAATATTAAAATATAAATGACTGATTATAATGAAGATGTTGGGACTGTCACCAGTGTTGATTTTGGAATCATGAGTCCCCAACGAATTCGTCAATTTTCAGTATGTGAAGTTTATCGACAAATCAACAATTCTCAGGTCGAAGGAACTCCATTTGATCCACGTATGGGCCCGACTGAAAAAGACGTAATTTGCCCTACATGTAAACACACATACATCAAATGCCCAGGTCATTATGGGCGAATAGAATTGCCTTATCCAGTAGTTGTACCTCAATTTTACCAATATATTCTCAAAATTGCCGATATGTTTTGCTATAAATGTTCCGGATTAATATGTGGCGGAGATGACGATATTGGTGTTGAAAACCGCAAGAAAATCGAATCAAAAAAGCAACCAGACGTACGTTTTAATTACATTAATAAAGTAATCAAAAAACGCAAACATTGTCCTCACTGTGGAACAGTATGTATTAAATTCAAAAAATATCCACAAATTCCATTGGGATTTGCGCGTGAAGAAGTTCAAACAAGAAGTAAATCTACATCTACTGATGCTGGTAAAAAGGAAGTCACAGTAGTCTCAAACTACGACATTTTCAACATGTTCAAACGCATTTCCGATGCCGATTGTCATTTAATTGGATTAAATCCAGAAACATCCCGACCAGAATGGATGTTTTGGACAGTCATGTTAGTCCCACCAACATCAGTTCGTCCATCAGTCAAAAACGATGATGGACGTCCTCCAATGGATGATGATTTAATTTTCAAAATCAATGAAATTATTAAAGAAGTTGTCAATATTCGCGAGAAAATTGAAAGCGATGTCAGTGTCAATACTGTTGATAACAAAGATGTGTTCACTAAATTACAATATTCTTGTATCACATTCGTCGACAATTCAATTACCACAGTTCAAACTGCTACTCATCGCAATGGACGTCCAATTAAAGCAATTCGACAACGCATTGGATCTAAGGATGGTCGTTTCCGTAGCAATACCATGGGTAAACGTGTTGATTTATCAGCACGTACAGTTATTACTCCTGATCCTTATTTATCCATTGATCAAGTTGGTGTTCCAAAAGAAATTGCCATGAATTTAACATATCCTGAACCTGTGACCGAATTCAACTACAAAAAACTTCAAACATTAATTCAAAAACCTCAAAATGAATGGCCAAGTGTTAAAAGCATCAAATCTGGAAAACGTGGAACTAAAAAGAACCTCAAAATTATGAAATTAGAAGATCGCATGAAAATTGTCCTTCAAATTGGCGATATTGTTTATCGCCATTTAATGGATGATGATTACGTGGTTTTTAATCGACAACCCAGTTTACACAAAATGAGCATGATGGGTCATCGTGCTAAAATTCATGACGGACGCTCATTTATGTTCAATCAAAATGTAACTGAACCATATGCTGGTGATTTTGATGGTGATGAAATGAATTTACATATTCCTGTGTCATGTCAAACAGTAGTTGAAATTCGTTTATTAGTATCAGTTCCAACTCAAATTCTTACACCTCAAAAGAGTGCTCCATCAATGGGATTTGTACAAGATTCTACCTATGGATTATATGCGTTGTCTAAAAATGGCAACAAAATTCGATATGATGAAGTCATGCGATTGGTTTCAGTTTTCCGTCATTTTGATGGCAATTTACCATCACCTGCTGGGTATGATGAGTATATTAATCGAGCAGGCAAGCAACAACGAGAACCTTATTGGAAAGCATGCCAAATTATTTCTATTGTCATGCCATTTATCAATTATTATCATCCAAGTGGTGTTAATATCATTAATGGTGTTGTTCAAGACAAATCAGTATTCAGTAAGAAAACTGTTGGTAAAGCATCTGGTTCTTTATTCCATGCCACATGGAATGATTTCGGACCTCTACGAACTCGTGATCTAATGGACGATTTATCAATGTTAGCAATTGAATGGTTACAAATCAAGGGGTTTTCATGTGGTGTTGATGATTGTGAATTAGAAGAAAGCAGTTTAAATGAAATTACCAATATTATTGATAAAACTGTCAACCAAACCAACGAATTAATATCTAATGTTAAAGCAGGAATTTGCGATAATCCAAGCAAGCAAATGTCTGAAATTCCAATTAAGTTGACCATTATGTCTGGTCAATGTAGTCGTGATGTTGAATCCTTTATTAAACAAAAAGGAGTCATTAAACCAAATAACCGAATCAAATCTATGTTCGATGCTGGATCGAAAGGCAAGATTTCTGATATCAATCAAACTATTTCCATGTTAGGTTCTCAGGTAATTGATGGCGAATTACAAGGCAATGGATTATATCGTCGTGCTAATCCATATTGTCCCAAGGATTCATTGAGTATTATCGACCATGGATTTGTTCGCAATTCATTTAGAAGTGGTTTAACTCCCGATGAATACTTCAATCATGCGGCTTCTGGTCGTGATGGTGTTATTAGTAAGGGTATTAAGACCGCAGAACCGGGGTATATTCAACGCAAATTCATTAAATCTATGGAAGGTGTTCATGTTGCTTATGATGGCACTGTTCGTAATGAAAATGGTGTCATTGTTCAATTCGTTTATGGTGATGATGGGTTTGATGCCACATTCCATGAAGAACAACGTGTACCATTTATGATGAATTCAGTAGCAGAATTATACACCAATTATGCTACATTGTCAATGGATTATGTTAATGAACACTACAATGACATTAATGATGTAGAGAACATCGAAAATATAAAGAACAAATTAAAGTATGAAATTGAAAAGATTGCTGATTATCACAGTTATTTCCGTGGACGAGTATACAATCGAAAATCCATTCCAAATACCATCATGTGTCCAGTTAATTTCGAACGCAATATTAAAAATGTTGCTGGTCGATTTAAATTAGTTCCCAATTCACAAACTGATTTGTCACCTGTTTATGTTGTTGATGAAATTATTAAGTTACGCAGTAAAATTGTCATTGATAAGTTTTCATTTGACGAATCTATTGTTGATAATGACAAGAAAGGATTAAATTATCTTGCCACTGTGGCATTTAACAGTCTAATGGCAACTAATATGTGCTACAAAAATTTATCATCTCTGGGATACACTAAGATGGCATTTGACCATTTAATTACAACTATTTACACAGGATATTTACGTGCCTTAGTCAATCCAAAAGAAGCAGTTGGTGTCATTGCCGCTCAGTCATTGGGTGAACCAACTACTCAAATGGCACTCGATGCTTTCCATAATTTAGGTTCTGGTGAAGAAGGTGAATTATCAACAGGTATTCCTAAGTTAAAGGAACTTATTGGTATATCTAAGAATCCAAAGACACCATCAATTAAAATATGTCTTAAAAAGTCATCAACACTTAATGGGAATGGGAATGACGGAAATGTTAATACAAAGGTCATCACATTACAAGATCGTGTTGAGCATGTTAAAAAGATAGCAAACACCATTGAACATATCACAATTGGACAACTATTAAACAAATCAACAATCGCCTTCAAGACTGATGCCAATGAAGAAGATCCTATATTCAAATCGTATCAAACATATGGCATTGACATTCCCTCTAATTGCTGGACTATTCTATTGGAATTCAATCGCAATTTATTAGCAAAGAAATTTGTGTCCATGATTGAGTTACAAACCGCAATCCAAAACAATATTAGTCATGTATGTTCAGGTGTTGAAGTTCTTATTGTTGACGATAACAGTAAAAATTTGGTTATTAAAATGGTATTCAAAACAAATTTCTCAGAAAGTTCCATTAATCCATTACATTTCCTTAAATTGATTCAACAACAACTGAACAATTCCAAGGTTAAAGGTATTGAAGGTATTGAAAAATGTGGTGTTAAAGCAGTTGAATGTGATATCATTCAATCAGATGGTAGTGTTATACCTGTTAGTGATGAAACTAAGTATGGAGCACAAGCGCAAAAAGACTATCAATTTTACATTCAAACAATTGGATCAAGTCACAATAGTAGTGCTGTTTCAAACTATTCTGATATTCTCAATCTACCAGATGTTGATCCATATTACACTACATCCAATAACGTATGGGATGTGTATGAAATTTATGGAATTGAAGCGGCACGTGCTTGTTTATTGAAAGAATTAAATGATGTTATGAGTAGCAATAACATTAGTCCACGACATTTGGATTGTTTAATTTCAATTATGACCAATCAAGGTATTCTAATTTCAATTGATCGATATGGTGTTAGCAAAGGACAAGCAGGATTGTGGGTACGTGCTTCATTCGAAGAAACAGTGACACAAATTACCAAGGGATCAGTGTTTGGCGAGAAGGATTTAATGACTGGTCCAAGTGGAAATATTATGTTCGGACAGATTGTGAAATCTGGTACTGGTGGATTCAAAGTAGGTATTGATTCAGTTCGTCTAAGATCAGCGGAATTTAAACCAGTTCCATCTGTTTTCAAAGAAAGTGATGATGAATTAGTTATTAATGAAGTCAATGGTGAATGTGCCACTGAATGTTTTGATTTTACATACAAATGGGACTAATAATAAAATAACATCAAAATATATGTATTCTTCTTTGTTTAATTATACAACAAAAGAAGAATATAACATTATGACTAATCTTGTTGTTATATTCTTCTTTGTTTTAATTATGTAAATATATCTATTAACTACATCAAAAAATTCAAAGAAAGCATGGAAAAACCAAGTTGTAATTTTACAACTTGGTTTTTCCATTCTCATAGCGGAAATCCAAAGCAAAATATTTTTTCAATTAAAATTCAAAGCAAGCATGGAAAAACCAAGTTGTAATTTTTTTCAAAGCAAACAAAGGAAATGAGAAAAACCAAGTTGTAATCAAAAAAAAATT